>Ga0265294_10003880_pt1 | contig 18857 bp, 25 predicted proteins | sample MunlanPumphouse3_FD_192504 | JGI IMG/M metagenome (GOLD analysis project Ga0265294, IMG submission 192504) | Groundwater microbial communities from a municipal landfill in Southern Ontario, Canada - Pumphouse #3 | ecosystem: Environmental > Aquatic > Deep subsurface > Groundwater | place...
GATGAGGTCTAATAGATATATTCAATTTCTACTTTTGTAGATAATATAAGCTATGAAAGAGTGAGGCAGTCTAATAGATATATTCAATTTCTACTTTTGTAGATTTATTAATTATTGGTATTGTATTGATGGTCTAATAGATATATTCAAGTTCTACTTTTGTAGAAAAAATCTTAAAAAACCTTTACAGGGGAGAATAAACAAATAAGCAATAAAATAAATATCTCTCTGGTATGTCTACTGACTTCTGATTGAAATATTTATTTCTTAATTTCACCAAAAAAGTTACAACACAAATTAAAACAATCTCTTTAGTTTTAAGCTTGAAAAAAATTAATAAAACAACAAGAGGGGAAGAACCCAAAACCCTTGTTTCCTTTTCCATTCCATGTTATTATAATGTCGTACAATGTACCTTAATCGACATAATAACAAATAAAACTTAATTTAATGCGATAACTATATCGTCTCATTGCTTAAAACGCATTTTAAGGCCTTATGAAAAAATCAAACATTCCTATTATAAAGCACATTCCCAACTTTTTAGACTATTTAGAGGTTGAACGTGGATTATCAAATAATACACAAATAAATTATAAAAGGTATCTAAAAAAGTTCTCTTTATGGCTCCAATCAAAAAACAAAGAGGATTTACTTCCGCATGAATTAAATGCTGACGATATTTGGGACTACAGACTACATTTAGCAAGACAAAAAAAGCCATTAAGCAAACTCACCCAAAACTATTACTTAATAGCTCTAAGAAGCCTTTTAACCTATTTCTCAGATAAAGACATTCAAAGCATTCCTGCTGATAAAATAAAGCTTCCAAAAGACCCTAAAAAAGAACAATCCATAAAATTCCTTACACTAGATCAAATAGAAAAGCTTTTAACATCTCCTGACACATCTACTATTCAAGAATTAAGAAATCGTGCCATCCTTGAAACTCTTTTCTCAACAGGACTTCGTGTAGCAGAACTTGAAGCACTTAATATAGAGCAATTTAAAAATCTTAAAAATACCAAAGACCTAGAAATAACCATCATTGGCAAAGGAAATCAAAGCAGAACTGTCTACTTCTCAGAAAGAGCTTTGTTCTGGATTAAAAAATATCTAAATACTAGAGATGATGATTATAAGCCACTTTTCATTAACTACCGCTCAAGAAAAGATTCCAGTAAAAGACTCACGATTAGATCAATCGAAAGAATTGTTAAACATTACGGAACCCTTGCAAATATACCATGCTTTACAACACCACATACTTTAAGACACACTATGGCAACTGACTTATTGAATCAAGGAGTAGATTTAAGAATCATTCAAGAATTTTTAGGACATAAAAACATTTCCACAACTCAAATATATACCCATGTCACAAACAAAAAACTTAAAGACATTCATCGAAAATATCATTCAGGAAAAGATCTTAAAAATTAAAAAGGAGTTAATGAAAACCATTAACCCCAAAGTTTTTCGTAAGCTTCTTCGGGGGTCAGCCCCTTAAAAAAGCTTCTGTTCCGCGGAGGATTTTTGTCATACCTCCGCCCTTTAAGAGCTGTCCCCCTCAGCTCCTCTTTTTTCGCACTCCTCCTCATACTTCCCCTACAATAAACTATTTCCTTATTTTTGTCAATATCCCCTCTTTTCAAAATCAATGCTATCATCAATTTATGAAATTAGATCTACATTGCCATACTTGCTATTCAAAAGATGCCCTCTCCTCCCCCTATAATGTCATCAAGGAAGCCTTAAAAAAAGGCTTAGATGGTATCGCTATCACTGACCATGATACTACATCAGGCTGGGATGATGCCATTAAAGCCGCTAAAGAATTAAACGCTTTTCTCATTCTAGGAGAAGAAATAAAATCAAATAAAGGTGACATTTTGGGACTTTTTTTAAAAAAAGAAATCAAAATGAAGGGATGTGATCCCAAGGAAATTATTAAAGAAATCCATAAACAAGGCGGACTTGCAATCATTCCCCACCCTTTTTATAAGCTAGAAGGATTTAAAGATGATATTAAAAAATATAATATAGACGGCATTGAAGTTTTTAATGCAAAAAGACCCATATCTAGTCCAGACAAAAAAGCCTTTGATTTTACAATAAAAAATAATCTTATCATGACCGCAGGTTCAGACTGCCACACTGCAGGAGCTTGCGGTTATGCCTACGTAGAATGCGGAGCTAAAGATTTAAACGAATTCAAAGAAAAACTAATCAAAAAACAAGTTAGAATCCATGGGAAAAAAGCGCCCTTGATTTATACTTTTGCATCAATCTTCAAAAAACTACAAAAAAAAGAGGCTTAATATTTATTTAATCCTCGTTCTTTTGGAATAAAGCAACAACTTCTTCCAAAGAGCCTAAAACTTTGTCAGCCCTTGAGAAGTCCTGCCTTACTGAATATTCGTTCGGAATTGCAAAACAATTCAGTCCAGCAGACTTTGCTGACTGAACCCCATATTGGGTGTCTTCGAGTGCTAAGCACTCGGAAACACTCAATCCGAGTTTCGTAGCTGTTTTCTCGTACATATCAGGAAAAGGCTTTCCCCTTTTTACATCGCTTAGGGTAATGACGACTTCAAAAAACTTCAAGAAGTCGCTTTTCCTTAATTTCAAGAGTGCCTCATCTCTGGGGCCTCCCGTGCAAACAGCTACCTTGTAATCGGGACGGTTGAAGAAATATTCCACCGCTTCTCGCGCAAACGGCATTGGTGCCATTCTCTCGTTCGAAAACCATTCTTCCAAGAGCTTGGTTTTCTCTTTCAGAAGATCACCCTCCTTCAACTCAAGGCCAAAGTCGCGAATAATTTCTACCTCAATATCTGCTCCGCCTCTTCCAGCGAAGTCAAGATATTTTTCCCTTGTCAACTCTACACCATGCTCCCTTAATGGAACAACCCATCCTTGCCACTGAAAAAACTCAGTGTCAAGAAGCGTTCCATCGAGATCGAAGATAATTGCTTTAATTCCTTTTATCATATTAATTACCATTTTTATATAAACATATAAATATCTCTCTGTCAAGAAGCCTATTCTCGTGCCTCTACTTTTCTTTATTCAACGAAGTCGCTGAAAAGACTCTTTGAAGTGCTGTAAAATTAGCCAAAATAGCAATTATTATTAAAATAATCGTTGCCACATAATATTGTGAGAAGATAAGCAAAGTGAATAAAATTAAAAGTAATATTATTCTTTCACCTCTTGATAAAAGTCCACCTTTTAGCTCTTTCAAGACAAGGTCCTTTTCCTTTGCAGCTGCTTTTGCATAAGTAGTTATTATTGAACCAAAAATTGCTAAACAAACCCAAACATAAGCAGGAACCCCTATAATGGGAAGAGAAACAAACAACAAACTCATAAACATTATTCCTTCTACATATCTATCCACTATTGTATCAATATATGCTCCTGTATTCGAAACCATCTTCTTTGCTCTTGCAACTGAACCATCTACAAAATCTAAAACACCAGCCATAAAAAACATGATTAAAGCCAAAACAAAGTTTGCCTTTATTACAAAAAACAATCCTAATAAAGCAAACAATACACTTGTTATTGTCCACTGATTAGGAGTTATGGGAAGCTTACCTAAAGTCTTTCCAATAAACCTTTCTTGTGGTTTGAACCACTCTCTTTTTAAGTCTAACATCTTATTTTTTTAATTTCTCTAATAATTCCTCTGTATAGGAAATCATTTTTTGGAGCTCTTCTCTTCCTTTATCTGTTGTTCTAAAGGCCTTTTTACTCTTCAATTTCTCTTTCTTAATATAGCCCTCTTTTTCTAATCTAAACAATACTTTTTGCACTCTTAAAGAGCTTGGAAGAAAATCAAACTTCTCTAAAACTTTAGCTTTAACATTATCTATTATAAATTCTTGATCTTTTCCTAAGAAAAGAATATATATCCAAAGATTCTTTTCTTTTGTATAATCTTTGAATCTTTTAAAAGGAGTTCTTAACATATTTTTAAATTTAAATTAATTATCTTTCTCTTTTATTTAAAATAAATTCCTCCACCATCTCTCTTGCTTTATCGTCTGTTATTTGCTCCATTGGATGTTTCATGAAATAAGCAGAAGGAGATAATAATGCACCTCCTGTTCCCCTATCTAATGCTAATTTCATCATTCTCACAGCATCAATAATGACTCCTGCTGAGTTTGGAGAATCTTCAACCGATAATTTTAATTCAACTGACACGGGAACATTTCCAAACTTTCTTCCCTCCATTCTTAAAAAACAAATTTTATTATCATTTAAAAAAGGAATAAAATCAGACGGACCTATATGTAAATTATCATATCCTAATCTCTGAGATAATTCTGCTTCAACCGCTTCTGTTTTTGAAACTTTCTTAGACTTTAATCTTTTTCTCTCAAGCATGTTTAAAAAGTCCGTATTTCCTCCAAAGTTTAGTTGATATGACTTATCAACAGTAACCCCTCTTTCTGAGAATAAATGAGCTAAAGTTCTGTGTGTTATGGTTGCACCAACTTGAGCTTTAATATCATCTCCCAAGCATGGAATATTCTTTTCCTCAAATCTTTTTACCCAGTTTTTGTCTGAACAAATAAATACAGGCATTGCATTAATAAAACCAACACCAGCCTCTAAACAAGCTTCAGCATAAAATTCTGTTGCCTTTTGAGAACCCACAGGCATATAATTGATTAGCATTTGAGCCCCTGATTTTTTAAGCTCCTCTACTACGTTCGAAGATTTTTCATCAGCAACAATAAATCTTTGATCTTCCCTATACTCAGACATATGTTCTGCAACACCATCTAAAACTGGACCCATTTTAACAGTAACCCCAGTTTTTGGTATCTTTGGACAAAAAACAGTTGTATTATTTGGTTTTTCAAACATAGCTTCTGCAACATCTTTTCCAACCTTTCTTTTGTCAATATCAAATACTGCCGTGATTTCAATATCTGATATTTTGTAATCACCAATAGTATTGTGCATTAATCCAGGGACTAATTCATCATTATCATCAACATTTTTGTAATACTCTAATCCTTGAATAAGCGAACTGGCACAGTTCCCCAATCCTGCAATGGCTACCTTAATTTTTTTATTCATATGTTTACTTATTTTAAATTATTGTTTATTATTAATATATATGACTTATTAAGTCTATTTTACAAATGTAAAACAAAAAAGTCAAGACATGAACCCATTCTTAAGATTAAAAAAATATAATACAAAGGGAAATTTATGGATATACATCTTAGCGCTATTAAAAGAGGGTTCTTTTCACGGTTGGGATTTTCCAGATATCATAGAAAAAAAATTTGGTTTTAGACCTGGAAAAATAACGCCCTATAGAGTTCTTTATACATTAGAACTAGAAGGACTTGTTACAAGTAAGCAAGAAGAGCGAAGAAGAATGTATAAGATTACAAAAAAAGGAATAAAAAAACTTGAAAAAGTTAAGGATTTCTATAATAATATCATTAACCTATTATGAAAAAGAAAAAAGAAACAGATATTCAGGAAGTTGTTAATCATTTCTTCTATACAAAAGGTTATACATTAGATCAAGTAAAGGAGGATGCAAAAAAAAGAAAAATAATCTATTCAAGGTTCACAAGGCCAGCAAAAGAATTAATAGAACTTGCAGGATCTAAAAACAAAGCAAAACAAGCTATTACAAAAGTTTCCAAGTGGGCAAAATCTAGAGATTTAGATTATTCTATTGAAACTGTTTTTAAAAAATGGTTAGAGTTAGACAAACTAAAACCAAAAAAAGAAACTAAAAAGCCTTTTTATAATGACAATCCTATGGTTTGGTCGCAAGTTAAAAGAAAATGGTTTGTTATTAGTGAAGACGGAGAATGGCTTGAATTTGCTGGAGACGAAAAAGATATTAAATGGAAAATAATAAAATAAAATTATGTTATCATATTCAGAACTTACAAAAGGAAAAATCATTATCATCAACAATCAACCTTATGAAATTGTTGAAGCTCAATCTGTTTTTAAAGGAAGGGGGCATTCATATCTGCAAACAAAATTAAAGAATTTAGTCTCTGGTGCTGTAATTTCAAAGACAATTCAACCAAGAGAAGAATTTGAAGAAGCACACATTGAAAAAAAAGAAGCTAAATTCATTTACGAAAACAAAGGAAAATATGTTTTTTCAGATGTTAATAATCCTAAGGATAGATTTGAACTCAGTATTGACCAAATTGGGGAGCAAGCAAGATTTCTAAAAACTAATGAAATCGTAGAAACTATTTTATTTAATCATCAGGTTATTAATGTTAAGCTTCCCATTAAGGTGCAACTAAAAGTAATCGAGGTTACGCCAGGAGTTAAAGGTGATCGCGCTGCCTCAGGAAATAAAGCAATTACCCTTGAAAATCAAACAATTATAAATGCTCCTCTCTTTATAAACCAAGGAGATGTTGTTGAAGTAAATACAGAAAGAGGAGAATACGTAAGAAGAATTACTGACTCTTAAGAGCCTCACCGATTAAGTAATTCCATTTAAAATCAACAATTTTAACCTTTCTTCTCTCCCCCACTCTAACATTTTTAACTACAACCGCTCTTCCAGAATCTGTTCTTGCTAAACCATATTTTTGAATAACCAAAACCTCAAATTCTTTATTCAAAAATTCTTTATTCTTTTTTAAATTATAATTTTGAAACAGATCAACTAAATATTTAGATCTTTGTTTTTTAATTTTTGTACTTAACTCTTTTAATTCAAAATCTTTTGTTCCCTCCCTTTTAGAATACCTAAATACATGCAGTATCTCTGGTTTAACTTCTTCTATAATTTTAACAGTTTTTTGAAATGCTTCTTTGCTTTCTTTAGGATGCCCTACAATAATATCAGTTGCTAAAATCGTATCACTACTGACCTTTTTAAACTTTTTTACAATATTTAAAAAATCATCGGCAGTATAGCCTCTATTCATTTGATAAAGTAAATCGTTATCTCCTGATTGAAGCGGTAAATGCAAAAACTTATATACTTTTTCATTTTTATAAAGCTCTATTAAGTCGTCTATAATGTTAATTGTAAATCTAGGATTCATCATTCCTAGCCTTAATTTAAAATCCTTTTCTATTTTTAGAATATCTGAAATTAAACTAGGTAACTCCTGTGTTCCTTTATCTAGCCCATAAGAAGCTAATCCCTGAGAGGTTAAAAGAATCTCTTTTGCATTTGTTTTTTTAATTTCTTCTAAAATTTTTTCTTTTGAAAACGAGTTTAATTTTCCTCTGGCAATTTTTGAACCACAATAAGAACAATCCCCCAAACATCCTTCAGATATTGCAACATTTAAAGATACTTTCTCTTTTTTATATTCATACAAAAAAGCTTTGTCTATCCTCTCCTTATTATAAACATGAATATTCTCTTTAATTACTTTTTCAATGTCTAAAATATTATTTGGCCCTATGCTTCCATTTGAAATGTTGTTTTTTGTAATTAAAGGAAGACACCCTGTCCAAAAAACCTTTTTACCTTTATTCTGAAAATATTTAGTTTTCTCAATAATCTTTTTCTCAGTCCTATCTACAACCCCACAAGTATTTATTACAACAAAATCAGCCCCTTTAAAATCCTTAACCTCTTTAAAGTTTCTCAACAAAAGCCCTCTTAATAATTCAGAATCAACCTCATTTAATTTACATCCATATGTTTTAAAATAAAATTTCATTTGTATAAAATAAAGCCTCACACACATGTGGAGGCCTCTTTATCATTGCTAATAAATACACAATGAAAAGCAAAATAACGGCTCCTTCCTCGTACATTTTGCTCACCTCTAAATAAAGTATACCTACTTTTCTATTTTTTTCAATGTGCCCCCAACAGGATTTGAACCTGTGACCTTCAACTTAAAAGGTTGCTGCTCTACCAGCTGAGCTATGAGGGCTCAGAAAGGATCTTACAATCCTTTTTCTTTTAATTTTTTAAACAACTCTTTTTGTTCTTTTGTTAATCTTTGAGGAGTTTTAATAACTAACTTAATATATAAATCTCCCCTACCAAAACTAGAAAAATGAGGTATTCCCCTATTTGACACCTTCAAAACTTTCCCAGTTTGAACATTACTTGGTATTCTAACAAATATTTGTTTTTTTTCAAGTGTCTTAATCTTAATTTTATCCCCAAGCACTGCTTGAGACATTGAGATAGGAAGTTCTTGGAAAAGATCATCTCCCCTTCTTTCAAATACAGGATCTTTTTCAACAATAATTCTTACATACAAATCTCCAAAAGTTCCACCCTTTCTTCCAGCATCACCTTTTCCTTTTACCTTAAAAACTTGATTTGTGTCAATACCTTGAGGAATTTTAATTTCAATAGTTTCTTCTTTTTTAACTCGCCCCTCTCCCTCGCAAACATTACAAATTTGCTCAGGAATAGTCCCCTCGCCCAAACATTCTGGACATGTCTTCACCTGTGCAAAACTACCTAAAATTGTTCTTTTGATTTCTTCAATCCTTCCTTTTCCTTTACATGTCGGACATGTTTTAAAAGAAGTTCCTGGTTCTTTAGCAGAACCACCGCACCTAGAACAAGAAACAAATTTATTTATTTTAATTTCCTTAACCTGATTTTCTAAAACAGAAGCCAATGGCACACTGATTTCAACCTCTAAATCATTTCCTCTTCGTACATCTCTTTTAGATGAAGTTCTTGAAAAACCTCCTTGAAAAACATCAAACAAATCTTCCAAATTGAAATCTCCCATTCCGCCAAAATTGGAAGCAAAATCTTGCCAATTTACATTTGAATACCCCTGTTGTTGTGCGCTCCCAAACTGGTCATATTGTGTTCGCTTATTCTTATCAGACAAGACTTGATAAGCCTCATTAATTTCTTTAAATTTCTCCTCGTTTCCTCCTTTTTTATCTGGATGATATTCATGGGCTAATTTATAATAGGCTTTTTTAATTTCTTCTTCGGTTGCATTTTTCTCAACCCCTAAAATTTTATAATAATCTTTTGAAGCCATTATTTATTTTCCTCTTCATCTTTAACCTCTTCTGTTTCAGCCTCTTCTACATTATTCTCTTTTTGTGCCTCTTCATACATTTTAGCACCAATTTGTTGAATTAATGTAGATAATTCTTCTGTCTTTTTCTTAATTTCCTCTAAATCCTCCCCATCCTTTATTTTAGCAAGCTCTTCTTTTTTATCATTAATTGGCTTTTTCTCCTCTTCCTTTAACTTATCTCCTGCATCTTTGAAAGTTTTCTCTACAGTATAAATCAAATTTTCCGCATTGTTTTTTGCTTCAATTAAATCTCTTTTTTTCTTATCAGACACAGCATGCATCTCTGCTTCTTTTTTCATCTTTTCAATTTCTTCATCAGATAAACCTAAAGACCCCTCAATCCTTATTGATTGAGACTTGCTAGAAGCCTTATCCTTTGCTGTAACCGTTAAAATACCATTAGCATCAATATCAAAAACAACTTCAACCTGAGGTATGCCTCGAGGTGCAGGAGGAAGTCCACTTAAAATAAATCTTCCAAGGGATCTATTATCATTTGCTAAAGATCTCTCTCCTTGAAGAACATTAATTTCTACAGATGGCTGATTGTCAATTGCTGTTGAAAACACTTGAGAGTTAGAGGTTGGAACAGTTGTATTTTTCTGAATCATTGGAGTACTCACTCCTCCTAATGTCTCTATTCCAAGAGTCAAAGGAAGTACATCTAATAAAAGAACACTTTTAATATCACCTTCAGGAGCTCTACCTTCTTCTTTTGCTGTTAAAATCTCTGCTTGAATAGCAGCTCCAATTGCAACCACCTCTTCTGGATTAATTGATTTATTTGGTTCTTTATTAAAAAAGTCTTTCACACGCTCTCTTACAGCAGGAACAAACGTCGTTCCTCCAACAAGCACTACTTCATCAATTTCTTCTTTTTTAAGACTAGCCTCCTTTAATGTTGCCTCAACTCTTTTAATAGATTTTTCAATTAAATTATCTGTCATTGAATTAAATTCAGATCTAGATATTTTATAATATAAATGTTTGGGTCCAGAATCTCCTGATGACACAAAAGGAAGATTAATTTCTGTTTCTTGTGCTGATGATAATTCTTGCTTTGCCCTTTCAGCAGCTTCTTTTAATCTTTGTAATGCTAAAACATCTTTTGAAAGATCAATCCCTTCATCTTTCTTAAACTTATCAATCAACCATTTAATAATAGCTTGGTCAAAATCATTCCCTCCCAAATGCGACTCTCCCCCTGTTGCTATCACTTCAACTGTATCAGGAGAACTATCCAAAATAGTAACATCAAATGTTCCTCCACCAAAATCATAAACCAAAACTTTCTTATGATCTGTTCTTTGAAGCCCATATGCTAGTGCGGCCGATGTTGGTTCATTAATTATTCTTAAAACGTTGAATCCTGCAATTTCTCCCGCAGCCTTTGTTGCTTTTCTTTGTGAGTCATCAAAATTAGCAGGACATGTTATCACCACATTTTTAATTTCTTCGCCTAACTTTTCTTCTGCATCTGCTTTTATTTTTTGTAAAACCATAGAAGATATTTCAATTGGAGTATGCCACTTATCACCCAACTTAACTTCAACTCCACCATCTTTCCTTTTTCTTGTTTCATATGGCAAAAGCTTTAATTCTTTTTGAACTTCATCATCGTCATACTTTCTTCCAATAAACCTTTTAACAGCATAAATTGTATTCTTGGGATTAGTTATTGCTTGTCTTTCTGCTAAAATACCCACAACTCGTTCATTACTCTTTGTTAGTGCCACAACAGAAGGAGTCAAAATAGACCCTTCTCTATTTTCAAGTGCCTTTGGCTCTCCATCTACAATAGATGCAAACTTTGTAATCGCTGTTCCTAAATCAATACCTAATATTTTTGTCATTTTTCTTAATAATAGATTATTAATCTGAGATTAATAAAATATTAACTTACTTTATTATTTTTACTTTGGCAGGTCTTAAAACTCTACCATTTATTTTATAACCTTTTTGTATTACTTCTATAACTTTTCCTGATTTCCCAGACTGTTCCACTTCTTCTATAACTTCATGAACCTCTGGATTAAATTCAGATTCAAGAATCTCCTCAAATCCTTCATTTTTCAAAAAATCTTCTAATTGCTTTTTGATCATTAAAAGTCCTTTTACGCTCGCATTATCTAATAATTCCTTTTCTATTGTTCTTTCTGCAAAATACATATTATCAATTATTGGAATTAACCTTTCAAAAATTAATTCTTTTAAGGAGATCATTATTTCTTGAGTTCTTTCACATTCTTTATTCTTATAATTAATATAATTTGCTAAATCTCTTTTCCAAGAATTTAAATTCTCTTCATTCTCCTTTGTTAAAGTCCTTATTTCCTTTTTAAGTTCCTTAATTTTTTTACTCTCTTCTTTTTTCATATTTTTTCTTCAATTATTTTAGATAAAGAATTTATTAACTGAATATTCTTATAATAATTCATTCTTTTAGGACCTATTAAAGAAAGTCTGAATCTATCATTCTCTGAACAAATTACACTAAAATCTTTTCCAGCTTCAAAAGAATTCTCAACTCCAATAAAAACTTTTGTTTCAAACTCCAATCTTATTTCCTCTTGCCTTTCTAAGAACTCCTCTAAAAAAGAAAGAAAGCTTAAAATAAAATTCTTATCTGAAAATTCTGGCTCTTTAATAATGTCACTAAATCCTGCTTGCCATAAAATGTTCTTTTGCGGAAGTGACAAAATTATATATCCAGAAGATATACTCGCTAAAATATTTGTTAACCTTTTAATTATTTCAAATTCAGTTATCTCATTTTTAAATACATGGTTTAAATCATCTAAACCATTTTCTAACTTCACTTTATTCAAAAAAGCATCTACAAATACTCTATATGCTTTATCAGTAGGAATTCTTCCTGACGACACATAAGGCTTTTCTAAAAAACCAAATTGTGTAAGATTTCTCATCTCTATTCTGATTGTGGCAGAGCAAAGTCCAAAATCATATTTACTAGCTAAAATGCTTGAACTAACTGGCTCTGCAGAATCTATATACTCTTCAATAATTACATTTAAGATTTCTCTTTGCCTCTCTGTAATCATATTTTGAGTATATCATAATTAATTTAGCAGTCAATACTTTTGTCTGCTAATCTACTTTAAAAAGTCTTTTTCAAACAAAAACACTCTACTCCATGGTAGTATTTCCTTTGCTTCAAAAATATCTTCTTCTATTTTTGTTCCTAATATTTTTACGCCCTCTTCTGTATAGGGAGTTACATGTGCCTTTCTTATATCTATCGTCCAAAACTTTCCTTCAAAATCAAGCAACTCAAGAAAATCATCCTGTTTTTCAATAACCTCTCCTGCTAAGAACCCTTTTTCTGGATTAAGCCAAATTACCTTCCTTTGATTAAATACCTTACTTTGCTCCAAATCAATATTATCAACAACCCTTCCAAGACCAAAAGAGCAAAATATAAAAGCAAGAAAAAATATAATTGCAATATTTAATATCATTACATTCTTTCTTGAAAATCTATAACCTCTTTCTGTGTGTTTAAAAATAAAATAGCTTAACAACAAAAAGGTGATTGTAAATATAAACCAAATATGTGGAAAAGAAGCCACCCAAAACTCCCAAAAACTACCCGCTATAATTTTAGAATATTCCCAATCATTATTAATCAAGAGATATAAAAAAAGAGCACAAGCAAATGAAGAAAATATTAAAAACAAAATAGCAAAAGACCATATTAAGTAATTTTTAATTAAAAATTTCCATTTAGCCTTTGGTTTTAGATCTTTTATTTTATCTAATATTTGTTTATCTAAGTTTTTCATATTTTTCAATTTTTTGCCTTAATTCTTTTTTTCCTCTACTTATATATGTTGCAACCGTTCCCATAGGAATTTTAAGAATATCTGATATTTCTCTATAATCCTTTTCTTCTAAAAATTTAAGTATAAGAACCTCCTTATACTTATCATTAATTTCATTTAAAATTTCCTTTAAATAATCTATATCTAGCTTGTTATCAATCTCTCTTTCTAAATCCAAACCACATCTTATTCTTGTCATAAAGTCATCTTCTGGATCTATCCTTGCAATTTGAGGCCTTCTTTGAAACTTTCTGAAATTATTAATCACTTCATTTCTTGTTATCCGATACACCCATGAAGAGAATTTAAGATTTGGATTAAAACTATTCAAATTAACATATACTTTTACAAATACATCTTGAAGAATATCTTCTTTTTCTTGCTCATTAAAGTTTGAAATTCTTGAAATATATCGATAAAGTTTTTCCTGATACCTTTTAACCAAAATAATAAAATATTTTTGATCCTCTAAGGCTAACTTCGTCACCTCTTCATCTGACTTGTTTTCAAATTCTTTTATTAGCATAATATTATCAGAATAACTTTTATTTATTATTTTTCCAATAATCTAATTGCATATCTTTCATTTTCCTAAATCGTTCCTCTGTCATATTCCTAATCTTAATTTGAATTCTTTCTATTTGCTTTTTGTGTCCACTTTTCCAAGTATTATAACTTAAGTTTTTATAATATTGTATTTTTCTCTCATTTAATTTAAGCTCACTGGCTTCAACATTTATAGTTATTCCTAAAATTAATATTGCTAAAATAATTAAAAATTCATTTTTATTCATAATTATATTATTTTAATAATAATGCAAAGCCTAGTACAAAAAGATATTTTTATTTCTTTCACTTTCTAAAATATCTTCCCATCAATTCCCCCTTATCAATTACATGATTCTCCATTGCTTTTTCTATCTGCTTTCTATTTGCTCCCCTAGTTTCCAAACTAAAAATAATATCTAATGCATAAACTTTAAAAAAATAACGATGAGTTTCTCCTCTTTTTGGACACGGCCCCTCATAACCGACCCTAGAAGATGTGTTTGTTCCTAAAACACCTCCCTCAGGCACATCATCTTCTTCTATTACAGTCACATCAGGCCTTATATTAAAAACGATCCAGTGAGTCCATACACCTTTTGGTGCATCAGGATCGTCTACAATTAAAATTAAGCTTTTCGCTTCTTTGGATACATTTAAAATCTGAAGCGGTGGATTAACATTTTTTCCATCACAAGTATACTTTTCAGGAATTAATTCATTATTTAAAAATGAAGAACTCTTAACAGCTATCATATTTAAATTATATCATTTATTCCATTTTAAAAAAATATTTTACAAGTATAAAACTTTAGGATATTAAAACTGGCCTACTTATTATAGCGATCGGCCTATTTAGAAACTAAACTTCATAAAGCAAAACTATCTTTAAAAAATGAAATTAACTATATTCAAAACAAAGATTAATGTCTTATCTTAAACTTTGAAGATTTCATCAACTCAATACTGTTATAATCCATTGGATCCCTAAATTCAAATTGCCATATTGAATAAACATTTTCTATCGTATCTCTGTCAAAGAAAAGTGTAATTATTTTTTTATTTGTTTGTTCTTGCCATTGTTTATAAGGATAAAAAAGTTGGCGAATAATAATATTTGATGCTTTGTAATTTTTAGCTTCAACCAAAACAATCTTATCCTCTCCCTCATAACCTGCATCAACCTCTGTTTGCACACTTGATACTTTTATAACCTGATCTCGAACCCTAAAATTAAATTCGGGAGCATACTTCCTTCCTCTTATCGTCAAGACAAGAGAGGGATCTCCCACAAAAGCACGAATCAAACTTGAGGCATAAGCAAAATCGAGATGTTGCATTTCTGAATTTCCAATTTTTGATGATTCTAATTCAAAATTCAATTTTGACACATAAACCTCAGGCTCTCCTCCTATGTCTGGAATATCTACATAGCCTTCTCCTCTTATAATATTATAATATCCATTTTTAACAGGGAGTAGAAATAAGCCATATTCTTTAAAAATATCTGGTCTATCCTCCCTCCTGTCTTGCTTGCACAAAAGGCGAACTTCTTTTTGAGCAGTTTTTTCAAACTCTTGACAAGATTTTTTAATTTGATCTGCTGAAATAAAAAAAGGAGATCTATCAAAATCATGTTTCAAAATCGTATAATCTTTAAAAATTTTCTCCCAAGATTGACTACTTGCCATAACAGTTAAATTTATTTTTGAAATACAAAAATGTGTTCATGCATTATTAAAAGAAAGTTATGCTCCTTAGATCTATTTACCCAAAATCCAGTAGCCTTACAATTAAATTGTTGCTTAATAATATCTTCCTTTAATTCAAAACCAACTTTTAAAAATCTATCCATCACCTTGTAAGCAAGAGGTTGATACATTTTCCTTCTTCTTGTATCACCTATTAAAATAGCACAATACTTATTCTTTTTAAGCACCCTATATAATTCCTTGGCAACCTTTTCTATTTCAATAGAAAATTCCTCTATATCATGTATATTAGAAAGATCTTCTTTAATTTCCCCTTCGCTATATCTTATAATATCTACATAAGGAGGATGTGTTAATATAAAGTCTACACTTTCATCCTCTGCTTTGTCAAACTTCCTAGCATCTCTTTTTAAAATTTTTTGCCAAGAATTATTCTTAACATCAAAATCAAGACATTTTCTAGTCCTTTCTAAAGCAATATTATTAATATCAGAGCAAATAATGTTTCTATTAAGAATTTTTGCCTCAATTGCAGTTGTTCCTCCACCAATCATTGGATCCAATAAAATATCTCCCTCATTTGAATATCTCAAAATTAAATTCCTTACAACCTCAGGCGACCAATTACCTCGCCAGTCAGAAGTGTGAGTAGCCCAACTACCTCTGCGAGGAAAAGCCCACACAGAAGTACACTCTAATTCAAAATTTTCAGGCTCATTTTTCATATTAATAATTAATTATCACAAGCTCTAAAATCCTTCCTCTTTTTAATGCATTTGCGTTTATCATTCTTCCTGCAAGTACTTCTGTAACTTTTGCATCAGAATATATTTTTCTAATAAATGATGTGTCTGAATTTGAAAGCATTACAAAGCAACCCTTTTTATCCAGTTCAAAAAAAACATCTCTTAACTTAATCTGCTCCTCCTCTAAAAAACCCTCTTTTGTATATGCAGTAAAAGAAGAAGTTCTATTTAATGGATAGTATGGAGGATCTAAATATATAAAATCTCCTTTTTTTACAAAATCTAAAATCTCACTATAATCTCCTGTTCTTAATTCAACGCTTTGGAGTGCTTTTGAAACTTTCCTAAGGTTATCCTGATCACATATTAAAGGTCTTTTATATTTTCCAAAAGGAACATTAAATTGGCCTTTTTTGTTAACCCTATAAAGACCATTAAAACAAGTTCTATTTAAATAAATAAAACGAGAGGCGATCTCCAAATCAGAAAGCATATTAGTATCAAAAGCACGGATTTTTAAAAAGTATTCCTTTTCTATCTTATGAACTTTAAGAGACTGGATTAAATCCTCTACATTATTTTTTATCACAGCATAAGTAGTTATTAATTCTTTATTTAAATCAGATAAAAATGCACTCCTAGGCAATAAATCAAAAAAAACTGCACCCCCACCAACAAAAGGCTCATAGTATCTAGCTCTTAAAGGATCAAATTGCTTAGGAGGATAAAGATTTAATAATTTAAACTGATTCAATAATTGTCTTTTGCCACCAACCCATTTAACAAACGGTTTAGGTTTTTCTGAAATAAGCTGATAAGCTTCTGACATTAAATCCTCCTTCTTATTAACCAAGGAATAAACTCTGTGTGCAAAAATCTCATTTATATCAAAAGCTTCAACAAGTTTATTTATTATCTGTTCTTTTGTCATAAAAAATATTATTAACTACAATATACCAAATTTATCTATAATAGTAAAACATGAATTTTCTAATTAAAATGTTAATTTCTGCTCTTATCATAAAACCTACCCTTACAATAATAACTATTACTCATCTTCTTTCCCTTATTAAAAAACATAACCTCATTATCAGAGCAAACAAATATTTTTCTCTTATTCTTTAAAGAATATTTTCGAATTACTCTCTCATAAGAACTATTATAATGCGGAAAAAATTCAAAATCAACCAAACCTAACCCTTGCTCATTCTCAACCGCTTCTTTATTTAAAATATTTGCTGTATTAATATTTTCAGTCATTATTATGCCCCCCGCACTAACACCCACTAAAAGATTGCTTTCATTTCTAGCAAATTCAACAAAAAACTCTTTTAATCCTCTTTTCATTATTTTCTCTAAAAAAAACTTTGTATCCCCTCCCGATAAGATAAGGATACAACATTTTTTTAAACCTTCACGAAAATACTTTTTATCATAATTCTTATCAATGTCTAAACAAAAAACATCACTAAAGCCATACTCCTTCTTATAATGCTTCTCAACTTCTTTAAAATACTTATTATTAACACTAGTTGCTGATGGAATAAAACCAATATCAAGATTATTATTATTCCTAAAATTAATAATAACTTCATCAACTTCTTTATTTAATTTACTACAGAAAACAAGATTCATATTCTTGTAAAAATAAGCTTACCCATCCCACTCTTCAGCACGTAACTCATATAATATTTCAGCTATTTTTTCTAAAGGAATTCCCCTTAAAAAATTATTATAACTTCCCTCTATCCGCTTAACAAATGTTGAGCTCAAATGCTTCAACGGATCATAACCTAAAGCATAAGTATTAAAATATGGATCCTCATTAAGGTATCTTTCGATCTCCTTATCAGAAAGTTTCCTCATAAAAATCTCTGTTTTTACAACTCTTGAAATTCTCTTTCCCAAGATACCGTCAACCACATAAATCCCCGTATAGAATTGATGATTCTCTGAAGAAAGTAATTGCAATCGCTGAAATGCCTCCTTTTTTGACTTTGGCTTTCCAAAAATTTGACCCTTAAAGCACCCGACAGAATCCATTCCAATCACAACTGCATCTTTATTGTTTTTAAAAACTGCTTCTGCCTTTAATTGAGAAAGAATCTTTACTAACTTTTTTGGATCACTCTCCTTTACTTGAGATTCATCCACATTGCTTCCCTCGGTTCTGAAAGGAATCCCTATGTACGAAAACACTTCTTTTCTATATAGCGATGTTGTTGCTAAAATTATTTTTGACATACCCTAAAAATTTATTTCAACTCTAAATTATAAACATAACTCTCAACACTATCACTCCATCTAAAAACACTTATCTCTTTAAACCCTAATTTTTGATGCAATTTCCTAGAGGCATTGTTCAATGGATCTTTTGAAGTGATAACTCTGAATTTCTTAATTCTTGCGTCTTTAAATAATTGCTTATAAAGTAATGCACCCATTCCTTTTCTTTGAAAATTTGGACTAATTCCTATTTGGAAAATATAAATAAAGTCTTCGCTTAAATCAGTATTAAGAAAAGAATAAATTTCGCTACCTTTATCCATTAACTCTTTAGAAGAAGCAATTAAAAATCCAACTACATTATTTTCAACTTCACATACATAGCAATATTCATAATCTCTAATCATTCTACTATAAGAAATTTTTGATAAATCCTCGCTGGCCAAAAAACCATTATCTTTGTTGTTAATGTTTTTAATGTGGACAGACTTTATAATTTCTATTATAGCTCTTACATCTTTTTGTCCTGCTTTTCTTATCATATTTATTTATCCTTAATTAACTTATATTGCTCTAAATTCCATTTAGGAGAGTTTATCACACAAACCCTTAAATTGTCTCCGATAATATAATAAGCTTCCTTTTTTTCAAAATAGTATAAGTCCCCTTGTCCTATTTTAAATTCAACCCTTAACCGAAAAAAGCTTTGCTTCTCCAGAAACAACATAATAGACTTGATCA
>Ga0265294_10003881_pt1 | contig 18856 bp, 22 predicted proteins | sample MunlanPumphouse3_FD_192504 | JGI IMG/M metagenome (GOLD analysis project Ga0265294, IMG submission 192504) | Groundwater microbial communities from a municipal landfill in Southern Ontario, Canada - Pumphouse #3 | ecosystem: Environmental > Aquatic > Deep subsurface > Groundwater | place...
TATAAGGTGAGTCAGAACAATCCACAGTGTCAGAATGTATTATAATAAAAGAAAGGATATAATACAAGCAGTTCTTTAATGAACTAATAGTATTATACAAGGTGTTTACAATGGATGTTCAAGATAATTTAAAAACAATTATTGATGAAGTTAAAAAAATTGTTTCACTCAAAGAAGCTTTTTTTGTTTGGGTCTTTTGCTTATGGTACTCCAAGTGATTTTGATTTATATTTTATTGTAGATGAAATACATAGCACTACCCATGAAACTATTTTTATGAATGGAAAGAGTATGCCGACATCATGGCAGGGTTAGTTTATCAGCAAGAAAATAGCGCCAATTATTTATATACAAACCAAAATTGGTGGTCTTTATCGCCTGATGTTTTATACTATACCGGTTATGTGCACGTGTGGTACGTTAACTCGGTAGGCTGGCTGACAAGTTTTTACGTCACTGATGCCCACGGCGTACGGCCAGCAGTTTCAATTGATTACGACATCCCAGTCACCGGAGAAGGAACGGAAATAAACCCTTATATAGCGGTGGTTGATTAATATGCTTCTTGAGCTTTTCCAATTAATCTGTAGTAGAACAAAGACTTATAAAAATTATTGTTTATTTTTTTCATTCTTACTGAACTGTAACCAAAAATCGCCTATTGTCAGCAAAATCATTTGACTTAAGGTTAATTGTTTGATAAGATTCTTATGTTTGTAATTGATTTATAAACCGCACTAAAAAGGTAAAAGAGGTTTATCCCACCTTAAGGGCGAGTCTTCAAAAAAGAAACGGAGGAAATTAAATTAATGAAAGCTGTATTTATAACAGGCGGAAAACAATATTATGTATCCGAAGGTGATGAAATCTATGTTGAAAAACTAGATACTCAAGATGGAGAAAAAATTGATTTTACTGAAGTTTTAGCAGTTGGTGAAAAAACTGGAACCCCATATGTAGATGGTGCCAAGGTCGTTTGTGAAGTTGTTAAAACTGGTAAAAGAAAAAAGATTATTGTTTTTAAGTTTAAAGCGAAAAAGAAATATCGCCGAAAACAAGGTCATAGACAACCATATACAAAACTAATTGTTAAAAAGATTGTTGGTTAATTATGATTAAGGTAAAATATACTGATAAGATGATTACAATCACTGGTCATGCAAACTTTGCTGATTTTGGCAAAGATATTGTCTGCGCGAGCATATCATCAATAATAATAACAAGTGTTAATAATATGATGACAATTGATAACCAAAGTATAGATTATACTGATAATAATAATAAATTAATAATCAGGATAGTTAAAGAAAATGAACTTTTAATTAAATTATTTAATAATTTAATAAATTTACTTAAAAACTTAGCTGAAGATTATCCAAATAATATAAAAATAGAGAGTGAGGAATAATTAATGTTATTTATAAAATTAAATATTCAACGTTTTGCTCAAAAAAAAGGACAATCATCTACTCAAAATGGTAGAGATTCAATTGGAAGAAGATTAGGCGCTAAACTTGCTGATGGTCAAATGGCAACAGCTGGAGCGATAATTTATCGTCAAAGAGGAACAAAAATTCATCCAGGAACAAACGTTGGAATTGGGAAAGATCATACTTTATTTGCTTTAATTGAAGGAACAGTTAAGTATGAAAGATTAGGAAGAGATAAGAAAAAAGTAAGTGTTTACGCAAAGTAACACTTACTTTTTTAAAAAATTATGATATACTTTTTAAGTAGGTGGTAAAGTTGAAAGACATTTTAATAAAGATACATGAATATAGTTTAGAAGAAATAATGAGTGAAAGATTTGCTCGTTATTCAAAATATATTATTCAAGATCGGGCAATACCAGATATAAGAGATGGATTAAAACCAGTCCAAAGAAGAATTATCTATCAGATGTATCGTGATAAAAATACTCATGATAAGCAATTTAAAAAATGCGCTAATGCGGTGGGTAATGTTTTAGGAAAGTATCATCCTCATGGTGATACTTCTATTTATGATGCCTTAATTAGGATGAGTCAAAATTGGAAGCAAAATCACATTTTAGTTGAAGTTGATGGAAATAATGGTTCAATTGATGGGGATTCAGCAGCTGCATATCGTTATACAGAAACAAGACTTGCTAAAATTAGTGAAGAGTTATTAAAAGATATTGATAAAGATACAGTTATTATGGCACCTAACTATTCTGATACATTACTTGAGCCAACAGTCTTACCAGCTAAATTTCCTAATCTTTTAGTAAATGGCGCTAGTGGGATAAGTGCTGGGTATGCAACAAATATTCCTCCTCATAATTTAAATGAAGTAATAGATGCAGTTATTAAAAGAATTGATAGTCCAAACTGTCAATTAAACACTATATTAGATATTGTTAAAGGACCTGATTTTCCTGGTGGGGGAATAATTCAGGGAACTGATGGAATCAAAGATGCTTTTACTAAAGGAAAGGGTCGAGTAATTACAAGAGCCCGCTATGAGTTTGCTAAAAACAAAGGTAAAAAACAAATTATTATCACCGAGATTCCCTTTGAAGTTAATAAAGCAAATTTAATTAAAAAAATTGATGATATTAGAATTGATAAAAAATTAGATGGTATAGCTGAGGTACGTGATGAATCAGATAAAGATTCTAATTTAAGAATAGCAATTGATTTAAAAGCTACCGCTGATCAAGATTTAGTTATTAATTATTTACTTAAAAATACTGATTTACAAACAAGTTATAATTATAATATGGTTACGATTGTTAATAGGAGACCTAAACTTCTTGGTTTAATTCCGATAATAGATGCCTATATTAATCACCAAAAAGAAGTTGTATTAAAAAGAACTAGCTTTGATCTTGATTTTGCTAAAAAAGAAATGCATATTACTGAAGGACTTGTTAAAGCTATTAGTATTTTAGATGAAGTAATCGCGTTAATTAGAGTAAGTAAAAATAAAAGTGATGCAATAACAAATCTAATTAAAGAATATGATTTTACTGAAGCACAAGCTACTGAGATAGTAATGCTTCAGCTTTATCGCTTAACTAATACAGATGTTAAGGTCTTGGAAGAAAAACTAAAAAATTTAAGAAAAATTATTGCTGAGCTAGAAATGATTTTAGGAAATGAGGCAAAACTTAATTCAATTATTAAATCAGAATTAAAAAAAATAAAGAAAGAATATGGACAGTTGCGAAAAACAGAAATAAGTGCAACTTTTGAAGAAATAAAAATAGATGAGGCAGATCTAATTCCTAAAGAAGAGATTATTCTTGTTTTAACAAATGATGGATATTTAAAAAGAGTTAGTAAAAAATCATATGCAGCAAGTGATGATAAAACAGCATTAAAACCAGGTGATTTTGTTATTAGTTATATGCAAACTAATACTTTAAATAAACTCATAATATTTACTTCTTTAGGTAATTATTTATATATTCCTATTCATGAAATACCAGTTTGCAAGTGGAAAGAACTAGGTATTCATGTTAGCAATATAGTCGTCATGAACCCAGAAGAGAAAGTAGTTGGAGCTTATGTAATAAATGAATCTATTATTAATCCTGATATTACAATTTTTACTAAAAATGGAATGGTTAAAAGAACCCATTTAAATGATTTTATTGTTAGTCGCTACTCAAAATTATATACTGCCATAAAATTAAAGCCTAAAGATGAAGTAATAAGTGTTGCTCTTACTAAGCCTAATACTTTAATTATTACAAAAACAGGTTATTATTTAAACTATAGTTCTGGAGAAATTCCAATTACTAGTCCTAAAGCAGCTGGAGTTAAAGGGATTAACTTAAAAGAAGATTATGTCGTAGTAGGGATAAGTTATAAAGAGACAGGTGAATATCTAAATGTCTTTACTAATAAATCAACTGGTAAAAGAGTAAAGCTTGATGAGCTTAATTATTTAACTAGAGCTAAAAGGGGAAGTACAATTCTTAAAAAAGTAAAAGCAAAAAATTATTTAGTTCAAAATGCTTTCTTAACAGGGACTAAAGATATAATTGGTTTAAAATGTGAAGATAAAACTAAAACTATTAAAAATAGTGAAATTCCAATTATGGATTTAGTTAGTACAGGCTCGGTTTTAGCTAAAGAAAAAGATGTTTCATTCTTTTTACAAAAAGAATTATATATTTTAAAAGAAGAAAAGATGATATTAGATCAGGAAGCAAAAATAGAAGCTAAACAAATGAATTTTATTGATGATTTTAAGTTATAATAAATAACCACCTATTTGAATAAGATAAAATAGGTGGTTTTATGAGTAAAAAAGAAGAATTTAAAAATTTTGTTAGAACTAGACCAGAGTTAGTAAATTACGTTAAAAATAAAGAAAATACGTGGCAAGACTTTTATGAAATATATGATATGTATGGTGATAATGATAGTGTTTGGAGCAAATATAAGGAAGAATTTACTGTGCCAGATGAAAGAGCTGCGCCTCTGAATGAACTTGCTAACCTTGTTAAAGGTGTGAACATTGATAATGTTCAAAAATATATTAATAATGCCCAGAAAGCAATTAATGTGATTCAAGAATTAACAACAAAAAGTCCGGTAGGTAAAGCACCTACTGCCCCAATTAAAACGCCTAGGCCAATCACAAAATTTTTTGGAGATTAAAATGGACTACGAATTACAGTTTAAAATATATAAAGATAAGAAGATGGCTAAATATTTAAAGGAAAACTCAGAATGGTATAAGTATTTAAATAGAAGTAGTGATAACTATAAACTCTTTTTAAGTAATTATAAAAAATATAACCGGAGCCAGCAAAATGATAAATTTAATAATGCAGTTGATACGATAGATACGGTAAACTCAATATTTAAAATTCTGAATTAGCCATTGACTTTCGGTCATCTTATGCTTATAATTATACTAGAGAGTAGGTTTTTCCATGATTAAATTAAATAATAAAGGTTTTACATTAGTGGAACTATTAGCTGTTATAGTTGTTCTAGCAATAATAATGATCGTAGCGGTTCCAGCGGTACTAAATACAATGAATGATGCTCAAAGGTCAACATTTAAACTTTATGCAGAAAGAGTACTTAATAAAGCTCAAGAAAAATATCAAGCAGATTTGATGTTAGGAGAGACTGAAAACAGAACAATCGAAGGTAAGCACTATTGTTATACTTTATCTGACATGGAATTAAGTGAAAAGTCTACTTATGCAGGATATGTAGTAGTTGAGTTAGATAAACATTTAAAGCCAAAATTTTATGTAACTTTATCAGATAATAATTTTAGTATTGCAAACTTTACTTATACGATTTTAAGTGATGATCCGACTCTTGGTGAACCACTCTCTAATGCTGAAAAAATCGCTTTAATTTGCCCAGAAAATCTTCCATCACCATAATAATGTTTAAATCAAGAATTTCTTGATTTTTTTAATCTTAAATTATATAATTGCTTAGGTGATGCTAAAATGTTAATAATTGGATCTCATGTTAATTTTAGAGAAGAACAACTACTAGGTTGTGTTAAAGATATAATAAATTATGGTGGTAATACGTTTATGTTTTATACAGGTGCTCCCCAAAATAGTATTAGAAGAACTATTGATGATAGTTTAACTATTGAGGCTTATCATTTAATGAAAGAACATAATATTTTACTTGATAAAGTTGTATGTCATGCCCCATATATAATTAATCTTGCTAATAATAGTGATCCCCTAAAGTATCAGTTTGGTCAAGATTTTCTTAGAAAAGAAATAGATAGATGTAATCTTTTAGGTGTTAAGTATTTAGTTCTTCATCCAGGATCAGCTGTAAAATGTGAGAGAAATGCTGCACTTTTTAATATTATAAAAGGGCTAAATAGAGTCTTAACTAAAAATGATAATATAGTTATTTTACTTGAAACAATGGCTGGTAAAGGAACTGAATTAGGTATTAATATTCATGAGCTTAAAACAATAATTGATAATATAACTTATCAAGATAAAATAGGAGTTTGTTTAGATACTTGTCATTTAAATGATTCTGGAGTTGATATTAAGACTTTTGATTTATATTTAGATCAATTTGATGAAAAAATCGGGCTTGATAAAATAAAATGTATTCATATTAATGATAGTAAGAATGAAGTAGGGATGCATAAAGATCGCCATGCTAATTTAGGTTTTGGGACAATCGGTTTTGATACTTTGATTGATGTAATTTATAACGAAAGATTAGAAGCTATTCCTAAAATATTAGAAACTCCATATGTAGATGATAAACCACCATATAAACATGAAATAAAAATGATTAAAAATAAAAAGTTTAATCCTAATTTAATTGAAGAAATTAGGTTAGATGATACAAAAAAAATATTCAGTTATAAATAACTGGAATATTTTTTTATTAATGCTTCTATTCTTAAATAACTATCACTTGAAAATTTATCTTGATATTTTGATAAATCAAAATTATTTGGTTTTGCTATAATATCTTGATAATTATTTTTAATAAAGTTATAAGTAAAGTCTAGTTCATTAGAAGTAAGATTTATATTATTATTGAGTGCAAAATTATTAACTTCTTCTTTAGTTAGTTTTTTTATATAGCTTTCGATTATATTAAACATTATCCACCTACCTACCATTATTATATGTATCTTGATTAGAAAATTACTTATACTAAAAATATGAAGAAGATATTAATAATAATTCTTGCAATTATAAATTTGATAATTATAACTAGATTATCTTTTTTATGTATTTATAAGAAAGATTATTATAATGATATTTTATATAAAAATACTAATCAAATTTTAGAAGGAATGACCGCACCTCGTGGGAGAATACTTGATATTAGTGGTAATATATTAGTTGATAATCTTGGCGTTAAATCTATTATTTATAATAAACTTAATATGAGTTTAAAAGAAGAATTAGAAATATCTAAAATACTAGCAGATGTTCTTGAAATAGATGTGACTCTTAGTCAGTATAATTTAAAATATTATTATTATTTAACAAATAAAGAAAAAGTAGATAATCTAGTAGGCGATTATATATTAAAGGCATACTCAGAAAGAAAGATAACTAGTAATCAGTTGTTACTTGAAAAGTTAGAATTAATAAATGATGCTGATTTACAAAATGTTAATAAAAAAGCTGCTTACTTTTATTATTTAATGAATAATGGTTATTCTTATCAAGATAAGATAATTAAAGAAAATGTAACCGATGAGGAATATATCTTAATAAATAGTTTAAATTTAGATGGCATTAGAACTGATATTACTTGGGAAAGGATTTATCCATATGGCGCTGTTTTAAAAGATGTATATGGTCAAGTTTCATCATATACCCAAGGAGTACCCGCTGATAAAATGGAATATTTAAATAAAGGTTATAAGCTTAATGACCGGGTTGGGATAAATAATCTCGAATATATATATGATGATTATTTAAAAGGTGAAAAAGCTAAATATAAAGTTGAAGATAATAAAATAAAATTATTAAGTAGTTATGAAAGAGGAAAGGATTTAGTTTTATCAATTGATATTAAGATGCAACTTGCGGTAGAAGAAATCCTAGAAAAAGAAATGATTAATGCCAAAATTGCGATTAATTCTAAATTTTATAATGAAAGTTATATTATTATAAGTAATCCTCAAAATGGAAGTATTATTTCTTTAATCGGTAAAAAAATTAAAGAAGATCAAAGCTTTATTGATTATTCTTATTATAATGCAATAAATGCTTATAACTTAGGTAGTGTTGTTAAGGGAGCAACTATTAGTGTTGGTTATAAAAATGGTTTAATTGATGAAGATACTAAAATTTTTGATTCATGTGTTAGATTATATGGAGGTAAAGATAAATGTTCATGGAAAAATATTGGTATGGTTGATGATATTCAGGCTTTAAAGATGTCTAGTAACTATTTTCAATATTTAATCGCAATTGGCTTAACTGGTAAAAAATACTCACCTGGTATTAAATTAAAAGTTAAAGAAGAACACTTTTCAGAATATCGTGGTGTTCTTGCTGATTATGGCTTAGGAAGTTTAACAAATGTTGATTTATCGAAAGAAGGAACTGGTCAAAAAAGCAGTGATTATACAGCCGACCAGCTACTTAATATATCAGTGGGACATTATGATACATATACACCAATATCTCTTGCCCAATATATTAATACTATTGCAACCGGCATGAGACGTGAGCTCTCCTTATTGAAATATGTTCTTAATCCCGATGGTAGTATCTTCTTGGAAAAAGAAAATAAAGTTTTAAATAAAGTACCTATTGAAGAAAAATATTTAGCTAGAATTCAAGCTGGATTTAATGCAGTTAATACATCAGGTACTGCTTATAGTTATACAAATCATAAGTTTTCATCAGCTGGTAAAACAGGAACTGCTGATTCATATTTAGATACTGATTTAGATGGAATAGTTGATACATTAACTAAAACAACGTCATATGTTATGTATGCTCCATATGATAATCCTGAGATTTCAGTTGCAATTATCAGTCCAAATATAAGTTATAAAAATAATACTAGTGCTTATCGTTATCCAATTAATTCTAGAGTTTCACGAGAAATCACTAATATTATCTTAATTAATGATTGAAAAAACTTGAAATCTTTAGTATATTTAAGATGGTGATAAAAATGAATAGCAAAACAGTAGTTAGTATGTTAATAATAATTATACTCTTTTTAAGCTGTATGACGTATTATAAGCTAAAAAATTTCCCAGTTAATGATTCTTGTTGTAAAGACATTAAAAATTCTACGAGTGATGTGTGCATAAAGTGTAGTAATTATTCATTACCAGAGAAAATTATCTATGTCTGGAAATTCTCTTGATATAAAGAGTTTTACTGTGATATAATACATAAGTCAAAGAAGGAGGAATATCATGGCAAAGAAAAATGAAAATAGAAATACTGTTGAATTAAAGTGTTCAGTATGTGGTTCTATGATTAGACCAACTGAAAAAAATAAAGTTAATACTCCAGATCGGATGGAAATTAATAAATTTTGTAAAAAATGTAATAAAAGTCAAGTATTTAAAGAAAAGAAATAGGTAATGGAAGATGAATATTAATATTAATGATATTAAAAATGGGATGACCTTAATAATTAATGGTAATTTATGTTTAATTCAATATTTTCAACATGTTAAACCAGGTAAAGGCCCAGCTTTTTGCCGAATTAAATTCAAAAATTTAAAAACTGGATCAATTATCGAAGAAACTTTTAATACTAATATTAAGTTTGAGACAGCTCATGTTGAAAAATTAAAAATGCAATATTTATATAATCAAGGTGATTTATATGTCTTTATGAATGTTGTTGACTATTCACAGCTTGAGATTAATAGTGAAGTACTTGATGATAATATTCCTTATTTAAAAGAAGGTTTAGAAATCGAAGTTCATATGTATGATGGTAACATTATTGGAATTTATTTACCTGATAAAATAGAATATGAAGTTACTGAAACAATTGATGCAACAAAAGGAAATACTACTAATAATGCTTATAAAGATGCAACTATTGAAACTGGTCTAATAGTTAAAGTTCCTTTATTTATTAAAACTGGAGAAAAAATAGTTATTACAACTAAAGATGGAAAGTATTCAAGTAAAGCTTAGGCTTTTTTTTTCTTGAATAAGAGGAATAAAAATGATATTATATTTATGGTAGAGAAAAGAATAGAGGCATATAATGAGTAAAGTAGCATGTGTTTTTTCTGGAAAAGGTGGAGTTGGTAAGACAACATTTATTTTATGTTTAGCTGGAGTTCTTTCAAATATGAAAAAGAAAGTTTTAATCGTTGATGCTGATCTTTATAATGGCGGAGTAGCTACTTCACTTAATAAAGATGTCAAAAAAACTCTTTATCATTTTCATAAAGAGTTTAAGAGTGATGCAAATCCTGATTTTAGAGAGTATACAGTTAAATATAATCAGTATATAGATTTTATTTCCGCACCTAAAACAATTAAAGAAGCAAGTGAGATTACATTTGATTCTCTTGATGCGCTTATCGTTGAAAGTAATTTATTATATGATGTGATTTTGTTTGATACTAATCATGTTTATAATAAATTTAATGATTTATTATTAAAGAGAATGAATCATATATTTTACTTAATCACAAATGATGTTCTTGATTTAAAAAATTCTACTAATAACTTAAAAGCTATTAGAAAGTTTACAGATAATATCGATATTATTTTAAATTATAGTATTCATTTTAATCGTGAGTATTTTATTTTATATGATATTAAAAATATTTTACAAAGTAATATTGATTATATAATTAGTAATAAATTTAATTATGAAGATATTGATAATTTAATAATTAAAGGTGAGATATTAACTATTAGTAGTCAGAAGTGGTATGATTATAAAATATTTAATTTAATTGCTAAATCGCTAATAAAAGAGGATAAAAATGGATACTAAGCTTAAATTATTATTAATTTTATATATAGTTATTATTTTCTCTTTAGTAAGTTTTACTTATTATTTATTAAAATATAAAAGAAGTAATAAATTAAAGAAAAGGATTACTAATTATACAAAAGAAAAAAAATAGTATTCTATTTTTTTGCTTTTGATTTGTTTAAAAATAAAATTGCACTACCGACAACAACAATATTAATTATTGAAGTATAAAGAATTCTTTTTTCATAATATATATTGTCTTTTTCGCTTAAAAGATAATTGTCGTACATATTCTTACAATAATTTTCATTTTCTTCTTGATATTTATTAGAACAGTAGATTGTTTCATATTCTTGATAAGAATAATCTGGTTTTTGAACTGCTAAGTTGACAATGCTGTTTCCTGTAAATATGAGGGCTCCTAATAGCCAAATTATTAAGATTCCGTTGGTGATTTTAAGTATTAATTCTTTGTCTTTACTGAATAAATTTATTTTAATCACCTCCTTATTTATGTTTTAATTATACATAAATTAAGTTAGTGTGTAAAGAAATAAAGATATATTTAAATAATGTTTTAAATATGATAAAATTATATTAGGGAAGGCTATGTATGAAAGCTAAATTTAAAAAAATGGATAAGGTATTATTTTTCTTAATGATTGCATTTACATTATTTGGTTTAATAATGATTTTTAGTGCATCAAGTATTACAGCAGTACTATATAATGGTGTATCAGAAAAATATTATTTTATGAAACATTTATATATAATTATTGCTAGCTGGATTTTAGGTTTATTTGTTTTAAACTATCCGACTAGTAAATATAAGTTTTGGGGACCAGTAGGTATTATTGGAATAACGCTTGCTCTTGCGGGTTTATTTGCTTATGGGACTTTAACTAATAATGTTTTAAGCTGGTATGATTTAGGTTTTTTTTCATTTCAACCAAGTGAGTTTGCAAAATCGATTGTTATTATTTTTTTAGCAGTTAGTTTAGGTGAGGTTCATCGTAAAAAAGATTATTCGTTAAATAAGATTATTATTCCTTTTATATTTCCACTTATTATTGTTGGTCTAACAATTTTGCAACCTGATTTAGGAACGGCTGCTATTATTGGCGGAATTGCATTTTTAATATTTATGGCTCTGCCTTTTAAAGATAAAAGTGTTAAGAAGTTAAAAGGTTTTGGAGTTATTACTGTAATTTTAGCATCAGCGTTTTTAGTATTAGGTGGCAATTTAAATGAAGAACAGAATAGCCGTCTTACTTATCGAGAGCCTTGTACAAGATATACGGACAAAACTGGATATCAAGTTTGTAATGGTTTTATTGCAATAAGTAATGGAGGACTTACCGGAGTTGGCCTAGGTAATTCTACTCAAAAATATTTATATTTACCAGAGGCTTATACTGATTTTATATTTCCAGTAGTTATTGAAGAACTGGGGGCATTAGTGGGAATTTTAATTATTGTTTCATTTATATTTCTTTTATTTAGAATATTAAAAATTGCTAGATCTGCGCCAAATTTGAGGGGGTCAATTATTGCTTATGGGACATTTGCTTTTATTCTTCTCCATTTACTTATTAATTTTTTAGGAGTTCTTGCTCTTATTCCCTTAACTGGAGTACCAGTTCCATTTTTAAGTTATGGAGGCTCGTTTTATGTTAATATTATTTTTATGTTATTTTTAACTCAAAGAGTTCAGATTGAAAGTTATAATCAAAAAGAAAGGCAGGTTTTAAAATGATTAAAAATACTAAAGGAATTACAATTGTAGAAATTATTGTTAGTGTTACTTTAGTATCAATAGTTCTTATTTTGCTTCTTTCCATTTTTATAACTGTTCGAAATGAAGATGAAAGAAATAAAATTTCATCTAATTTATTAATGAATCAAGTACTAATTGCTAGAGAAATTGAAAGTGATTTTCTTGATTTGGGACTGATAGAGATTGCATCATGTGCTGATGGTGGGGCTGATAATGATTCTGTGTTGTCGATATTACCATCTTCTTCATCGATTACTAAAGAAGCCATAGGATATTGTTTGAAACTTATATATAATCCTTCTAAAACAAAAGATAATGTTGGTTATTTACTTCAGTATTCTTATGGTTTTTCTAAAGATAACTTAATAACAGTTATCGGTTATGTTCGCGGTGATAAAAAGACAGTAAGAGAAACTCCGGTTTTATCAGATACAAATGGTTTAGTTAAAAATAAATGTGGAGAAAAAGTGTGTGCTGTATCAATAAGTATGCCAGTTGTTAATGAGGAAGAAGAAGATTATGGCATTAATTTAAGTTATATATTTTCTAAAGATATGGGCTTTAAATTTACTGATTTAGAACTAGCAAATAATTATCGCTTTGAGATTTCAAATACATATGTATATGGTAAATTTTTAAGAGATGAAATCCTGGCTCAAGGTGGAGGAACGGCTGCAATAGAAGCAAAAGGCACCCCAAATTTTAATGTCGAAAACGGAACAAGTGGACTGTACGCTGCCGAGGATAATTATGGAACCAGCTATTATTATCGCGGGGAAACAAACGGACTAAAGAACAATTTAATATGGGGCGGCTTCCAGTGGAAGATAGTTAGAATCAATGGAGATGAATCAATTAGACTTATCTATAATGGCACTAAGGCAAAGTTTGATACAATAGGCACTGTAAACGGTGCAGCTGTTAATACCCAAATCGGAACATCACCATTTAACGAGACAAACTTTGATGATGCGAAATATGTTGGCTATATGTATGGCGGAGACAATGGAGCCCCATCTACCAAAAGAAATGGAAGCGACTCAACAGCAGCAACATATAACCAAACATCAAGTAAAATCAAAGATGTATTAGATTCTTGGTATAGTGAAAACATATCAGGAGAACCATTTGAATCGCAGGTAGCAAATAATCTATTTTGTAATGACCGCCAGCTTCGAAGTGAGGTAGGCGGAGACCCTACTGGCGATGGTTATGGGACAAGTGAGACACATTATGCCCCCTATTACCGTCTTATTTATACAAATAAAACCCCAACATTAAAGTGTGGGGAACAAAACGATTGCTTCACCACCAGCGCTGATAAAGTAAAAGGCAATGGAAATTTAACATATCCAGTCGGCTTATTAACGGCCGATGAGGTTGCCATGGCGGGATTAGTTTCTGGGGGAAATAATATTACTAATTATTTATATACGAGCTGGACATATTGGACACTTTCGCCGAGCAGCACGGATTTGAGTGGCAACGCCGGCATGTTGTACGTGCTTTGGTCTGGGGGGTTGTTCAACAACTTTGTTGTCAACATGGACTATGGGGTGCGCCCAGCAATTTCAATAAGCTCTGCGACTAAGGTAACCGGTACAGGTAGCGCTACTGATCCGTTTATGGCAGTTTAATTATTATTTTGAGATAAATAATTAATATAAATAAAAATAAATGAATAATTCTTGATTTATAAAATAAACTGTATTCTAAATTATAATCTTTTAGAATACTTTTTATTTGAGTTTGAATACTTAAACCGCCAAATGAAAGTAAGATACCAGTTATCATTAATTGATGATTATAATTATTAATATATTCTATTTCTTTTATTCCGTTAGTAATTTCAAAGATTCCATCAAGTATAGGATGATTTAGTGGTACTAGAGAAGATAAAGCTATAAATAATACAAGAGAGCCTAGTACAAGTAGGAGGGTATCAATAGTTTTTGAAATTGATGATACTAAGTCAAATTTTTTAGGTATTAAAGTTTTATCAAGTTTAATATCACATATTACTTCTCTATTAATAAAACCGATTATTAAATTTATAATAATATTAGCTATTATTATAAAATAACTATCTTTTTTATCTAAATATGAAGTTATTGTTAATATTAAAATTGGGTTATATAGAAGTGACATTGAAAGTGTTTTTACTGCCTCATTTTTAGATATTAAATTATGATCTAGTAAGTCTTTGATATATTTAGCATTGCTAGGGCATCCACTTAAGGCACTCATCCAAAAGACATATGCAGCATAAGGGCCAACTTTAAATAATTTTTTAAACAATGGACCAATAAATCTAATAAGAACATTAATTAAATCTGTACTTATTATTAAATCACTAAGAATTAAAATTGGAAATAAAGCGGGGAAGAGATTAGTAATCCAAATGTTAATTGCTTCAATGATTGCTGTAGTAATTGTTGGTCTTTTGATTATTAATAAAATTATTAGTAAAACAATTGACACTTTTTTTAATAACTTTATCATAATACTCCTTCTTTTTGCTATAATTTAAATGTAAGGTGAGGTGCCAGCTAGCAGTGATTAATAAACTTTATGAGAATATAAAACAATATATTAAATATAATTTAGCTTTTTTAATATTGTTGGTACTTTTATTAATATCTTTTAATATTGATACAGGCTATATTATTTATAAACCTGGAGGTAGTATTAATGTTAGTACTAGGCTTCATAATAATGAAGAATATAAAATTTCTAAGGGTTCTTTTAATATGGCTTATGTTGGGATGATGAAAGGTAAATTACCATTTTATTTACTTGCTAAAGTATGGCCTACTTGGGAACTTGTTAAAAATGAAGATATTACATATAATGATAATGAAACAATCAGTGACTCCTTAAAAAGAGATAAAATATATTATGATGAATCAATTAGTAATGCTAGATATATTGCTTATAAAAAAAGTGATACCGAGTTTGAAGTCTCTAATATTAAAAATTATATTGTTTATGTTGATGAAAAATGTATGGGTAATATTAAAATAGGCGATGAGATTCTTGCTTATGATAATATTATATATCAAGATATTGAGACATTAAAAGAATATATAAATAGTAAAAGTGAAAATGATGAAATCACTTTATTAATAAAAAGAGATGATAAAGAACATATAATTAGTACTAAAATATTTAAAAATGAAGATAAGTTATTAATAGGTTTATCTGCTAGTACCATTTATGAAATAAAATCAGATATTGAAATAAAGATTGATTCAAAAGCATCGGAAAGTGGTCCGAGTGGGGGGCTTCTACTTAGTTTAGCTATTTATGATACGCTGGTGCCGGAAGATATTACTAAGGGTTATAAAATAGTCGGAACTGGAACAATTGACATTGATGGAAATGTTGGTGAAATTGGCGGAGTAAAATATAAGCTCGCAGGTGCAGTTAAAGATAAAGCTGATATCTTTATAGTGCCACAAGAAAATTATAAAGAAGCTTCAGATTATGCTAAAGTAAAAAAATATGATATAATAATAAAAGGAGTAAATACTTTTGATGAAGCTCTAGATATATTAAATAAAATGGAGGAAAAAAAATGATTAGAAATTTTATCTCGATAATTGATGCTAAAAAAGTTATATTTAAGGATTTTTCTTTACTTGATAAAAATTTATTTATTAAAAAAAATAATCAAAATGAAACAGTTTCAATCGATCCAATTATATCGCTAGGACGTTATTCAAAATATGATGTCGATACTATTGCATATGATTGTTTATCAAAAGGTAAAGAATTGTTGTTCGAAATTAATCCAGATGCTTCATTTGCTGATGTTGAAATCCAAACTTTTCAGAAATTAGAGAATGGAACTTATTATAAAATCGATGAAAACTTTGAACCAAATATTATTCAATTAATAGATTTTGATGTTCTTGCTAAAACTTCTTTTCCTAAAAACGCGTATAATATAGTTGTAATTTTACCAAGTGAAGCAGATTCAGAAAGTTTGTTTTTCTCAAAAAACAATAGTGTAATAGTTTTAAGAAATCATTTTTCAAAACGAAGAAATGAACTTACTGAGTTAAGATTAGGTTGTGATTTATATATTAAGCCAAATGATTCAGCTATGTATAAAGAATATCCGGAATACTTAGTAGAATTAGAAGAACATCAGAAGAATATATTTAGAATGATTAAGAAAAAACATTATTTTTTGAAAATTTTTTCTGAAGAAGAAATAAGTTATTTATCACCAGAAACTTTAAAAATATATAATAAATTAATAAACAAAGTTCATCCTGTAAAACTTCCTAAAAGTGGAGACATAAAATATATGATTAGACAAAGTGATTTAAAGTTAGAAATGAGTTTTTATGAAGGTTTAATTGAAGTATACAATCAAGAAGGTATGGATTTAGTTCCTGTAAGTTTATCTCAATCAAAAGAAATGGTTAACAAATAATTAAATGAACCGATAAAATTTATCGGTTTTTATTTTTTATGGTATAATTACTGGTAGACATTTGTGATATGTCAAGAGGAAAAATAAAATAATTTTAGAATCAGTTTTTTTAAAACAGATTTTAGTATCTAAAGTAAAAAATATAAAATTTCTTTTTAAACTTATTATATGAGGAAGTGCGGATATGAAGATAACAGATGTTAATTATAATGATTTAAGTCCAATGATGAAACAGTATGTAGAGATTAAAAAAAATTATTCTGATGCATTCTTATTTTATCGAGTTGGAGACTTTTTTGAACTTTTTTTTGAAGACGCATCTAATGCTGCTAGAGAATTAGAGCTTACATTAACTGGTAAATCAGCTGGTTTAAAAGAAAAAATTCCTATGGCAGGAGTACCTCATCATTCGGTAAAAACATATATTGAGAAATTAATTGCTAAAGGTTTTAAAGTTGCAATATGTGATCAAGTTGAAGATGCAAAACATGCTAAAGGCATGGTTAAAAGAGAAGTAACGAGTGTAATAAGTAAAGGTACTATGGTTGATTTAGAATTTTTAGATGGTCATGATTTTAATTATATAGGTAGTATCCTTGATTTAAATTATAAATATATATTAACTTATGCTGATATTTCAACTGGTAATATATATTCGGAAAGCATTCTTCATGAAAATGATAATTTACTTAATCGAGTATTAAATTTAAATTTAAAAGAAATTATTTTGGAATCAAATTTTGATTTAAAACTAATTAATTTATTTAAAAATAATTATGGAATAAATATTAGTTTAAATGATAAATTTTATGAAAGAAGTACTACACTTTTAAATAATATTAGTGATAATGAATATATTAGAGGTATCAAACATTTACTTTATTATTTAGTAGAGATTCAACTAAAAGATTTATCCCATTTTGATCAAGTAAAAATAATAAATAACGATGATTATTTATTAATGGATGCTCATACAATTAGGAACTTAGAACTTTTTGAAACATTAAGATTAAAAGAAAGACAATATAGTTTAATTTGGCTTCTTGATAAATGTAAGACATCAATTGGTTCAAGAACTTTAAAAGGTTTTTTAATGAATCCTTTAAAAAAAGAAGAAGAAATAAATAATAGATTGGATTATATTGAAAAATTAAACAATGAGTTTATTATAAGAAGTGAACTCCAAGAGTTACTTTATGAAATATATGACTTAGAAAGACTTTGTGGTAAAGTTGTTTGTGGCTCACTTAATGCCAGAGATGTTTTGCAAATAAAGAAATCTCTTAAAGTTTTGCCTAATTTAAAGGAAAGAATAAATAAGTTAAATTTTTCATTATCATTAGATACCCATTTGGAGCTTTATGAATTACTTGAAGAAGCTATTTATGAAGAACCTCCTATAACTCTTAAAGAGGGTTATCTTATAAAAGAAGGATATAATAAAGAATTAGATGAACTTAAAAAAATTCGTTCTGGAGGTAAAAATTTTATTTCTTCGCTAGAAAAAGATGAAAGAGAAAAAACTGGAATAGCTAATTTAAGAGTTGGTTATAATAGAGTTTTTGGTTATTATATAGAAGTAACTAAAGGAAATATTGATAAAGTTAAACCAGAATTTGGCTGGGAAAGAAAACAAACTTTGACTACTGGAGAAAGATATATTACTCCTTTACTTAAAGAAAAAGAAGCTCTTGTTTTAAATGCTGAGGAGAAAATAATTAATTTAGAGTATGAATTATTTTTAAATATTCGTGATACTTTAAAAGAGAATGTTATTAGTTTAAAAAAGACTGCTAAAACTATTGGTTATCTTGATGCACTTATTTCTTTATCTGTTATTAGTGAAAACTATAAATTTACAAGACCAATATTTAATAATGAGCATATGGTTGATATAAAAAATGGATTTCATCCTGTTGTTAGTGCTGCTTTAAATGTCGAATATGTTAAAAATGATTGTTTACTTGATAAAAATACCAATACTTTATTAATTACTGGCCCAAATATGAGTGGTAAAAGTACATATATGAGGCAGCTTGCAATTATTATAATACTTGCCCAAATAGGATCGTTTGTCCCAGCAGATTTTGCTAACTTACCGATTTTTGATCAGATATTTACGAGAATAGGGGCATCAGATGATTTAGTAAGTGGTGAATCTACTTTTATGGTTGAGATGTTAGAGGCTAGAAATGCGGTTGTTAATGCTAG
>Ga0265294_10003882_pt1 | contig 18847 bp, 13 predicted proteins | sample MunlanPumphouse3_FD_192504 | JGI IMG/M metagenome (GOLD analysis project Ga0265294, IMG submission 192504) | Groundwater microbial communities from a municipal landfill in Southern Ontario, Canada - Pumphouse #3 | ecosystem: Environmental > Aquatic > Deep subsurface > Groundwater | place...
TTATTTTTATCCTTTTTTTCATCTTGAAAAGTGTAAATTCCTGGCCAAAGGTAATAGGCTTGGAACTTTCTGTAGATTGTGGAGTGTTCTTCTGTTTGCAAACTTATATAGCCATCTTCTTTCTTTATTTTTTTAGTAAAAGTGGCAACTTCAGATGCTTGAGGAGAATATGTCCATTCGTTATGTTTTTTAAGTTGGGTTGTTAAAAGTTCTATACTAGCTGTTTCAAGTTTTTTAAATAAACTTTCGGCTGTTTCTGTTTCGAAAATATTAACGGTTTTTGCACTAATAATATCTCCATCATCTACACCAGTGTCTATTTTCATTAAAGTTACGCCTGTAATTTTGTCTCCATTAAGCAGACAGCTTTGCACAGGAGATGGGCCTCTGTATTTAGGGAGCAGAGAAGTATGGATGTTGATGAAATTGAAGTTGTTGACTATTTCTGCTGGGAAAATCATGCCATAAGCAATAATCAAACAAAGGTCAGGAGCTTCTTTCTTTAAAATAACTGTTAATTCTTCAATAGTCGCTGGCTTGAAGACAGTTATGTTATTTTTATTTGCAACAATTGCTACTTCTGAGGGCATAATTTCTTGTCCACGATTTTGCTTTTTATCGGGACCAGTGATCACTCCAGAGATTGGAATATTGTTTGTTATGAGACCTTGTAAGATGTTTGCTGAGAAAGCGGGTGTGCCAAAAAAGAAAAGCTTGTTTATCATATATTGTCTTGTGCATCTACGGATTTAGTTGTGCCTTCCAGGGCTTTTTCTATATATAAATTACCATTTAGATGATCTATTTCGTGTTGGAAAGCAACGGCAGGGTACCCCTCGACGTTTAGTTCTATGTCTTTAAAGTTTTCATCTTTTCCCTTTACTGTAACTTTATTGGCTCTTAGAACATCTCCTTCTAGACCAGGAACGCTTAAACATCCTTCTGTGAAAATTATTTCGCCCTCTTTGTGGGTTATCTTTGGGTTAATCATTATACATAGCTCGTTTCTTTTGTCGCTTGTATCCACAAGTATAATTCTTAAAGGTTCGCCTATTTGAATTGCCGCAAGACCACAGCCATTAGCAGAATACATGGTGTCCATCATATCTTTGATTACTTTTTTTATTTTATCTGTAATAGCAGTCACAGGTTTGCTTTTTTTCTTTAGTAAAGGATTTCCGATGGTTAGTATTTTTCTTTTAGACATAGATTATTCATCTCTTTTTTCTTTGATTTTAAAAATCATAATACCAGCCGAGACACCCGCATTCAAGCTGTCGATGGATGAGCTGATTGGTATTTTGATAAGAAAGTCACATTTTTCTTTAACAAGTCTAGTAATCCCTTTACCTTCGTTTCCAATAACTAAGGCTAATCCCATCTCATAGTCTTGTTCTGCATAACTAGTTTCAGCATTCATATCTGTTCCAATTACCCATACATTTTGTTTTTTTAGTGTTTCAATAGCGCTAGCTATATTCGGTACTTTTGCTATTAATATTTGGTCAATTGCTCCCGTGCTAACTTTGGAAACAATAGGCGTAATCTCTGCTTGTTTTGTTTTAGGAACAATTATTCCATGTACGCCTGCAGCTACAGCAGTTCTGGCGATAGAGCCAAAATTATGTGGGTCTTCAATTCCGTCTAGAATTAGAATAAAAGGTGGTTCTTCTAATTCTTCTGCATATTCTAGGATATCTTCTATTTCAACAAACTGACGCTTAGGTATATGAGCAATAATTCCTTGGTGTTTTACATTTCTACATTTCACATCAAGGTCTTTTTGTTCAACAAAACGATAAGGGATATTGTTGCCTTCTGCAATTTCTATAATTGCGCTAATGCGTTCATCATGTTTGGAGCTTTTATTAATAAGAAGTTGATGAGTTTTTTGACCAGTAAGAAGCAGTTGGAGTACTGCATTCTTGCCGACGACGACATTCTTCATTAAAGACATTCCTGGATAGTGCTAATCAGTATATCTATTGCTTCTTTGGCTTGTGCTTTTGTAATAATTAAAGCTGGGATTAGACGTAGACACTGGTCGCTGTCTCCGCAACTAATAATAACTAGTCCTTTTTCTAAAGCTTTTATTTTAATTTTTTTAACAATTTCAGGAGAAGGTTCTTTGGTGACAGGGTCGATAAACTCAACTCCAATCATAAGACCTACACCACGAACATCCCCAATAACTGGAAGTTTTTTTTGGGCTTCATGAAGGAGAGAGGTAATAAATTTTCCTATTTCGTAGGCATTTTCGAGTAGCCCTTCTTCTTCAATAACAGATATCGTGGCCAGTGAGGCTGCGCAGGAAACGGGGTTTCCTATATATGTTCCACCATGAGCACTTGTTGTCCATTGGTCCATTAGTTCTTTTTTGGCAACGCAAGCACCAAGTGGCATGCCAGAGGCAATCCCTTTTGCAAGGGCAACAATGTCGGGAACAACGTCATAATGTTCCATGGCAAACATTGTTCCTGTACGTCCGAAGCCAGATTGTACTTCATCAAATATTAGGAGAATCCCTTGTTCTTCAGTGAATTTTCTTAGTTCTTGGATAAATTCAACTGGAGCGGGAACATAGCCACCTTCCCCAAGTATGGGTTCAATAATAACCGCTGCAATGTCGTTGTTCTCCAAGATAGCTTTTTTAAAATTTGCGATACATTGGAAAACATAGTCGTGATATTCCATTGTATTATGATGGAAGTAGTAGGGATAATCTAAACGTATAACATCATCAATTAGCCATCCCTCATAACCTTTTTTATATTTTTCTTTGTAGGTTACGGACAAGGCTCCCAGCGTTCTTCCATGAAAAGAATGCGTGAAGGCAACTAGTTTTTTCTTTTTAGTTACATATCTGGCTAGTTTTAAGCTTGCTTCAATAGCTTCTGATCCGCTTTGAGAGAAGACAACAGAGGCTTCCTTAAAAGGTAATATGTTAACAAGACGCTCGGCAAGTTTAATATGGGGTTCATAATGAGCAATGCCTGCACAGATATGAATTAGTTGTGAGGCTTGTTTTGTAATTGCTTTGACAACTGTTGGGTGACAATGACCGGTATTGGTAACGCCTATCCCGCAAGTGAAATCAATGTATCTTTTGCCGTCTGAGTCGTACAAATAAATACCTTCTCCGCTGATAACTTCAAAGTCAGGAAAATATTTACCTAGTACAGGTGATATGTATTTTTTAGCTTTATCTTTTAGAATACTCATAAACGTATTATAACTGAGAAAAGCAAAAAGTGAAAAGCAAAAAGGATGAAGTTAATCTTTATGTATTAAAAGCTTCTTGTAATTTATTTTTGAGAGTTTCAATGGTAAAGGGTTTTTCAATAAAACTAATATTAGTTTCCAAAATACCGTGTTTAGCAATTACTTCAGCTGTGTAGCCTGACATAAATAAACATTTTATTTTGGGACAGAGGGAGAATATTTTTTGCGACAATTCTTTACCATTCATTTTTGGCATAATCATATCAGTAAGCAGAATATCTATTTTTGCTTTATTAGAAGTAGCTATTTTTATTGCTTCTTCGGGTGTTTTTGCGGAGATGACGGTATGTCCTATTAATTCAAGCATGTCTGTGGTCATTTCTCTAACCATGGGTTCATCTTCAACAAGAAGTATAGTTTTTTTGTTACAATTATGTATGTCTTTTTGTGTTTTGTTGTTTGATAAACTTTCCGTGGCTTTACTTTCATTACATTTTGGTAGATAAATTTTAAAGGTTGTTCCGGCTCCTGGTTTGCTAGATACGTTAATAAATCCGTTGTTTTGTTTTACAATCCCATAAACTGTTGCTAATCCTAGACCAGTCCCTTTCCCGAATTCTTTTGTTGTAAAAAAAGGTTCAAATATTTTTGAGAGTGTGTCATCAGTCATTCCTTGTCCATCGTCATTAATAATTAGTTGTATATAGGTTCCAGGCAAACAATCGGTATGAGTTTTGCAGTATTCAGGGGTAAAGGCAGACAAGCTGGTTTCTATAATTATTTTTCCAGTGTTTTCAATTGAGTCCTTGGCATTTATGCAAATATTTGTCAGTATTTGGTCAAGTTGGGACGGATCGATGTAAACATTTCCAATATTCTTTCCAGGCACAAAGGAAAGAAAGATATTTTCACCTGTGAGGCTGATTAACAAACTTAGCAATTCTTCGATTGTTTGATTAAGGTCTATAATTTTTGGCGACATATTTTGTTTGCGAGCAAAAGTAAGTAGTTGCTTGGTTAATTCTGAAGATCTTTCAGACGCTTTAAGGATTTCTAATAGGTTAGGATATAATGGGCTAGAATGATTTGTTTTTTTAAGTGCAAGTTCTGTTTGTCCAATAATGACCCCAAGCATATTGTTGAAATCGTGGGCTATTCCACCAGCCAATTGTCCAACTGATTCCATTTTTTGTGATTGAGCTAACTGTTTTTGCAGTTTTTCTTTTTCTCTTTCAGTGAATTTTTGATCCGTAATATCTATGGAAAAACCTAACAGAAATTCTGGTTTGCCTTTTTTATCAACAATCGGTAATTTAAGAGTTCTTAGAATTCTTTCTCCTTTATCTTTGGTTAGGATTGGCTCTTCTGATATATCTAGATGTCCTTTTTTTTGCAAAGTTTCTCTGTCTTTTGCAATAAAAAATTTAGCTTGATCTTTAGGAAAAATATCATAGTCATTTTTCCCTAAAAGTTCTTCTTTGGGAATTCCAAGTAATTTTTCTCCTGCACGATTCATTAGAGCAAAATGTAATTCTTTAGCTTCTTTTAGAAATAGCATTACAGGTAAGCTTTCAATTACTGATTCGAAGAGACGCTTTTCTAAAGATAACACCTTTTCAGCAATTTTTCTGTCTGTAATGTCTGTGAACATGACTGCAAAAGTATTTTGATTAATTGGAAAAGCCCATACATTAAAGTATTTTTTTAGTTCTTGGGCATAGTTTTCATAGGCCATAGGTTTTCCTGTTTTTGTAACGTTTTCGTAGGTATCAATCCAGTATTGTTCTGTGTTTGGCATGATTTCTTTGGCTGTGTGACCAATAACGTCTTTTTGTTTCAGCCCAGTTAGCTTTTCAAATTCCGGATTGGTTTCTATGTATTTATAATCAATGGCTTTTCCGTTCTTATCATAAATCATTTCATGTGTGGCAAATCCCACTATCATATTTTCAAAGAGTACCCTGTATTTTTTTTCATTCTCTATCAGCGATTGCTCAATGATGTTTCTTTCAGTTATATCTCTAATGATTGACTGGTAGTTCCCACTAGCCAAGAGTTTACTAGCCATTTCAACAGGAAGTTTTTGTCCATTTTTTTTGAGCAATGTTCTTGTAGTCGTGATAGTTTTATCTTGATTAATAAGATCAAAACGAAAAGGTAAAGCCTTAATGCTTTGTTCTTCCCATGGCAGCCGTGAGATATGCTTTCCAATAACGTCGTCAGCGGATATGCCTAATAGTTTTAAGAGAGTAGAATTAATATAAATAATGTTTTTGTTGGCGTCACCAATTATAATGCCATCAGTGGCGTTATCAAGTAATTCATTAATGAATGATTCATCCATTGTTCGTCCTGACTAGCGTATGTTGTTTCCTTTGATTTTCAAGAAAGCATCAAGCTATAAGCGTATTTCGATTATATAGTAGTCACCAAAGTTAAGTCAATTTTATGTCAGAAAGTAGCTTTAATTGCTGTTAGTAAATCCAAGTAGCCACAAAGCAGTAGTTCGCTTTATAATTAATAAAAAGTTAAGGAGCACAAAATATGGCTGATGAAATAAATAAAATAATATACTCAATGTACAAGGTTTGTAAGTTTTATGATAAGAAACCAATTCTTAAGGATATTTCTTTGTCTTATTTTTATGGAGCAAAGATTGGCGTATTAGGCTTGAATGGCTCAGGTAAGAGTTCGCTTTTAAGAATTCTGGCTGGAGTAGATCAGGATTTTCAGGGACAGATTTCCTTAACTCCTGGCTACACAATTGGTTATTTAGAGCAGGAGCCAAAACTTGATCCAAACATGACAGTAAGGCAAGTTGTTGAGCAGGGAATGCAAGAGCTTGTTGATTTAATGAAAGAATATAATGAGATTAATGATAAATTTTCTGAGCCAATGTCAGATGCGGCGATGGATAAATTACTTGAAAGACAGGGAAAGGTACAAGAACAACTTGATGCCAAGGATGCTTGGGATGTTGATTCTAAACTAGAAATGGCAATGGATTCGTTGCGTTGTCCAGAAGGCGATACTCTTATAAAAGTTTTATCTGGTGGCGAGTTGAGACGTGTTGCCTTATGTCGACTATTATTGCAAAAGCCAGATGTTTTATTGTTAGATGAACCAACAAACCATCTTGATGCTGAAACTGTTGATTGGTTAGAGCAACATTTGCAACGTTACGAAGGTACTGTAATTGCAGTTACTCATGATAGATATTTTTTGGATAATGTTGCTGGTTGGATTTTGGAGCTAGATAGAGGCGAAGGTATACCGTGGAAAGGTAATTATTCCTCTTGGCTAGAGCAGAAACAAAAAAGATTACAGAGTGAGGAAAAGTCGGAATCAGAGAGACAAAAAACTTTAAAGAGAGAATTAGAATGGATTCGAATGACTCCAAAAGGAAGACAAACTAAGGCTAAGGCACACATTAAAGCTTATGAAACTTTGCTTGCAGATGAGCAAGAGAAAAGGTCAAAGGAATTAGAAATATTTATACCAACAGGCAGAAAACTTGGCACTTCAGTGATAGATGCAAAAAATGTTTCTAAAGGTTATGGCGATAGATTATTAGTAGAGAATATGACTTTTTCTTTGCCACCAGGAGGGATAATTGGGGTTATTGGTCCTAATGGTGCAGGTAAATCAACTCTTTTTAAAATGATAATTGGTGAAGAAAAACCTGATTCTGGAACAATTAAAGTTGGAGAAACTGTAGAACTCGCTTATGTTGACCAGTCTAGGGATGAACTGGATCCAAATAAGAGTATTTGGGAAGTTATTTCAGAATCGCAAGAAGTTATTCAAATGGGTAAGCATGAAATTAATTCTCGTGCCTATGTTTCAAGATTTAATTTTTCAGGTACTGACCAACAGAAGAAAGTGAGTCAGATATCAGGAGGAGAAAGAAACCGGGTACATTTAGCCAGGCTTCTAAAGTCAGGTTCAAACGTTATTTTATTGGACGAACCTACCAATGATTTGGATGTTAATACAATTAGAGCGTTAGAAGATGCCTTAGAAAATTTTGCTGGATGTGCTGTAGTAATAAGCCATGATCGTTGGTTTTTGGATAGAATTGCAACACATATTTTAGCCTTTGAGGGTGATAGTAAAGTTGTTTGGTTTGAAGGTAATTATTCAGAGTATGCTGAAGATAAAAAGAAACGTACTGGTAACGATCAGCCACATAGAATAAAGTATCGCAAATTAACTAGAGGGTAATTGTTTGGTGTTCTCCGTCTTTGACGGAGAACACCTTTGTTTGGATATTTTTAAAATACAAACGATCCAAATGCTGTCCAGCCATCCATTCCTGTGCACCATTGATACCCAGCGCCTAATGCAAGTTGTCCTAAATTAATTTTTAATCCAGTTTGTATTTGGGTATAACTCCAGTTGCTTCCCCAACTATCTAAGTTGCTAAAGTATTTTGGTTGAATTGCTCCGTTATGTTCAAAGATAAAACTAAGAGGTTGGAATAGTAAAAACTCTGCTCCGTAGCCCCAATAAATACCAAGCCCATTCGGTATTCCTCTCTTGAAAGATAACCCTAGGTCGAAATGCATTGCTCCAGTTTGAAATGCCCCTCCAGCTGTTCCAAATAAATTGTAGAATTGGAATGAATCTGAGTTATTTCTAACTTGATAAGCACTTATTCCATAGCCAGTAAAAGGCGTGCTTTTCCCAGCAGCTGGAATCGCGGTATAAGATCGGTAGGAGAAAGTGTCATTATATAAATTCTTTTCAAGATCTTGGAGTAGACTGTAATTTAAGACTTGCATTTGGTTTTTCCCAAAAAGGCGAGTGAATCCATAGCCATCTGCAAAGGGATAATTGTTAAATAGATAATAAACGCCAAAGTATTGATTAAGGTCTAAATTGGAGCTCCAGCCGACGGTCGATTTTTGAGTTTTGACTTTGTCTGGGTAGAAGATGTTTCCCATAAAACTGCCCGCTAAGTTATCTACTAGATTATCAAAAAATCCATCTTTGTTAGATTCATAACGTGTTGTTTCTAGTTTGTTAACTACCAAAACTTTACTGCTAGCTAAGATATAATTATAGAGTTCGTTTTTGAGCTCCTCGGCAAGCCTTGTGTCATTGATAGGCAACTCTACTGTTTTGATTGCATCTAGAAGGAAACTAAAGTCATATTGTTCAAAGTTACCAGTAAAAAACTCTGTTTTATTGATAAATCCTCGTTCTGTTAGTACCCCTTTACGGATTAAATTATCATAAAAATTAAGAAGAGATATTTTTGTTTTTGCTAAGGTAACCATATCATTTAGATTAATTTTTGAGCCTGGATAAATCCCATTTTCTAGAGGTTTCAAAACATCCCCACGATGAGTGATCGAACCCTTTTCCATGTATTTAAAGTAATGTTCATATGACATAGCTTGTATTAAAAGGTTGTACCAATCAGAAAAGTCTTTTGATTCAAACTTTCTATAATTAAACTCATATTGTGAGTTGATTACCTTAACGTCTTGTTTGTAGCCACTGGAGGATTGTGTTGTTTTAGTGCTCTTAGAACCTGAAGAAGTTACATTTTTGTTAACTTCGGCTTCAACGGAATCAATATTGGCAAAAGTAAAACAACTTAATAATATAGATAGAAATAGATAGGTGATACTTTTAGGCATTGTCATGATTTAGGCTCCTTTATATTTTAATAATAGTCTAATGATATTAAACAATATGCTTTTTAGCAACAAAAGTGCTTTGTTTGTTGAGGTGGGCGAAATATGCTAGTTTTCGCTGTCTTAAATAGCAATTTTCGTAAAAAATGTCTTTTTTGCATGCATGTTTCTAGCTATTTAATAATTTATCAAGTAAAATAAACCAGTAAATTAAAAAAATAGTATTAAGGAGCAAGAATTGTCTCAAATAATGGATAGATATGGTGAGCTAGTTTTTACTCAAGAAGTTATGAGAAATAAGCTTAGCGAAAAAGTCTATAGTCAGTTAATAAATACTATTGTTAAAGGCGATACATTAGATAAAGAAATTGCAGGTGAAGTTGCTCATAGTATGAAAGAGTGGGCGATTGAAAATGGAGCTACACATTATACTCATTGGTTCCAACCATTAAGAGGGGGAACGGCCGAGAAGCATAATTCTTTTATTAGCTATGATGAAGAAGGTGTGCTTATTGAAAGGCTTTCAGCGATTCAATTAATTCAATCAGAGCCTGATGCCTCATCTTTCCCAAGTGGTGGGATTCGGTCTACTTTTGAAGCACGTGGTTATTCTGCCTGGGACCCGACTTCTCCAGTTTTTTTAATTGAGGCAAAAGATACAAAGACACTGGTTATTCCTTCGGTTTTTCTTTCTTGGACTGGTGATGTTCTTGACCAAAAAACAGGTTTACTGAGAAGCAAGAAAGCTTTAAACAATGTAGGGATTAAGTTGCAGAAGTTGCTTGGCAACAGAAATGCCAAAAGAATTAATGTTTGGTTGGGCATTGAACAGGAATATTTTTTAGTTGATAAAGAGCTGTATGAAACAAGACCAGATTTACAGATATGTAAGCAAACTTTGTTCGGAAGGCTTGCTATTAGAAATCAGCAATTGAAGGACCATTACTTTGGAACAATTAAAAAAAGAGTATTAGTGTTTATGGAAGATTTCGACAGAGAATTATTTAGGAGAGGCATTCCAGCTAAGACCAGACATAATGAAGTATCTCCTAACCAATTTGAGATAACCCCATTATATGAGGAACAAAACTTAGCAATTGATCACAACTTGCAGATTATGGATATTCTTGAAGAAGTTGCAGAAAGACATGGATTGGTTGCTTTGTTGCACGAAAAGCCATTTAAAGGCGTAAATGGTTCAGGTAAACATGTTAATTGGTCTATTGGAGATAATACGGGCGTAAATTATCTTGAACCATCAGCATCACCACTTAGAAATATAACTTTGTTAATGACCGTAGTTTCGATGATGATTGGTGTAAAAAAATATGCAAATTTTCTCAATGCATTAGTTTTAGATGCGGGAAACGAGAAGAGACTGGGCGGGACAGAAGCTCCTCCCAATATTATGTCTGTTTATTTGGGAGATTATTTATCTTCTTTGTTAGGAGAGATTGAAAAATTAAATAAAGTTACAGAGAAGAAAATGGCAGAAATTAGTTTAGGCATCCGTCAACTTCCCTCTGTAGCTAAAGATATTTCAGACAGGAACAGAACTGCGCCTATGGCTTTTACTGGAAATAAATTTGAGTTTAGGTCAGTTGGTTCATCCCAAAATTGTTCAGAAGTAGTTACTTTGATAAATTTAATGATTACTGAAGGCTATGAAAAAATTTATGAGAAGATTGTGAAACTTAATGGTGATCCAAAAGCGAACGTTTTATTGGTGCTGAGGGAAATGATTAAGGAAACGAAGGATATTCACTTTGAAGGAAATTGTTATTCAGAGGAGTGGAAAAAAGAAGCGAAAAAAAGAGGGTTAAGAAATGTTGATAATACTCCCGAAGCTTTGAAAGGAATGGTCAGCAAAGAGGTTTTAGAGGTTTATAAAATATTTGAGGTGCTTTCTGAAAAAGAATTATTGGCAAGACAGAATATTCGTTTTAAACAATACGTAAGAACCAAGCAAATTGAATTTCAATCTGCTTGTGAGATGGCTAGAACAGAAGTCATGCCGGCAATACTTAAACAGTTATCATTGTTAGTTTCGGCTACTTCTTCCAAGACAGGTTTGATTGTAGAGCAAATAAAAGAATTAGAAGTTTTATATAAAAGCATTCATGATTCTGTAGAACAGATTAATAACAAAACTACTGGGAGTTGCCTGAATGAGTTGTTTGAACAGGCAAGGTCTTATTGCCAATGTGGCGATGACTTAGACAAACTAAGGGAATTGGTTGATAAAGCAGAAGAAATTGTTTCCAAAGAATATTGGCCTTTTGCTACTTACCAACAATTATTTAGAAGAATATAGGAGGGGTTTATGAAATTAGTCGTGTTAGCAGGGGGTAGTGGAACTAGACTTTGGCCATTATCTAGAAAATTATTTCCTAAACAATTCATTCAATTATTTGAAGGGAAATCTCTTTTCCAAAAAACTTTAATAAGAAATAAACTAGACAGCGTTACAGTTGTTACTAATGAGCAACAATATTTTTTAGTTATAGACCAGGCAAAGGAAGATGCATATGAAGAAGTGGGGTTTATTTTAGAGCCAGTTGGACGAAATACCGCCCCAGCAATTGCTTTGGCTTGTTTTGATAGCCCTGTTGATGAGGTCATTCTTGTTACTCCCTCAGACCATATTATAAAAAATGAAGGTGAATATAGAAAGTGTTTGAAGAAAGCGGAGAATTTAGCAAATAAAGGCAACTTAGTGACTTTTGGTATTGCCCCTACATATCCAGCAACGGGGTATGGGTATATTCAGGCAAAAGGCGAAGATGTTCTTAGTTTTAAGGAAAAACCAGATTTAGCTACAGCGAATAAATATTTTAAGGCTGGTAATTATTATTGGAATAGTGGAATGTTTGCCTTTAAGGCTGGTATTTTTTTGGAGGAGTTAAAAAAGTACTCTCCTGATATTTATAAATTTGCTAAGCAAGCATATGAGAAATCTGTGAGAGATAAACAAGGCATGTTAAGAGTTAAATATGATGACATGATGGCGATTCCTGCAAATAGTATTGATTATGCCGTGATGGAGAAAAGTTCTATGGTAAAAGTTGTTCCCGCTGACATCGGTTGGTCAGATTTGGGTAGTTATGATGAAATTGCTGATTATTTTGTTGATGGAGAGTATCAGGAAGATATTGCGATAGATTCTGAAAACAACTTTGTTGTATCTACAGAAGGTAAAATAGTAAGTACTGCGGGAGTTAGTGATTTGGTTATTATTGATACCTCAGATGCACTTTTGGTCGCTAAAAAAGGTGAGACGCAAAAAGTTAAACAAGTTGTGGAAATGCTCCAGGCTAAAGGGTCTTCTCTTATTAATGAGCATAAGACGGTTCATCGTCCATGGGGAATTTATACTGTTTTATTAGAACAAAGAAATAGTTACAAGATTAAGACTATTGAGGTGAAACCAAAACATAAAATATCTTTTCAAAAACATGAACACAGAAATGAACACTGGGTTGTAGTTAGTGGAGAAGCAATTGTTACAAAAGAAGAAGAAACGATAGTTTTATCTGCTAATCAATCTACTTATATTCCTAAAGGCGTTAAGCATCGCTTAGAAAATCCTGGAGATACTCCGTTAGTGATTATAGAAGCGCAGGTTGGTAGTTACGTTGGAGAGGATGATATTATTCGATATGAGGATGATTATAATCGTACATGAAGTCCGGTAAGCCAAGCTTTCATATTCTTACCTTTGGTTGTCAAATGAATAAGAGTGACTCTGAAATACTTTCAGGTTCATTATTGTCTGCAGGATATGTTTCAATTGATGACCCTCATTTATCTAATATTTTAATTTTTAATACTTGTGCAGTAAGAGGTAATGCTGAGAACAGAGCTTTTGCAAGAATGAGAGAGTTTAATTCTTTAAGGAAAAAAAAGAATAGAGATCAGTTAATAGTAGTGAGTGGTTGTGTGCCTCAATATGAAAAAGACGAGTTGCTAAAAAAATATCCTTTCATTGATATTATTGTTGGGGCTAATTCCTATGAATATCTTCTAGAAATACTAAGTGAATGGAACAAAAAAAAGGGTGCTGTCATTAAATTAATTGATGATAAAGATCCAGAAAAACCAATTAAGCATATCGAAAGAGATAAAAATTTTGACCAAGCATTTTTACCAATTATGTATGGATGTAACAATTTTTGTTCTTATTGTATTGTTCCTTTCACAAGGGGCAGAGAGGTTAGTAGAACTAAAGAAGATATTTTTTTATCTATAGAGGAGTTGTTAACGTCGAGTTATAAAAAACTTCTTTTGTTGGGGCAGAACGTTAACTCTTATGGACAAGGGCTTTATGAGGATTATGATTTTGCTGATTTATTGCAAGATATTTTGTTGAAATTTGATTGGTTAGAAAAGGTGGATTTTTTAACTTCACATCCCAAAGATATTACGGATAAATTAATTGAGGTAATTGCCAAGAATAATAAGATTGGGCGAGAAATACATTTTCCTATACAACATGGTGATGAGCGGATATTGAAACTAATGAATAGGGGATACACCGTTCAGCAATACAAGGAAAAAGTTAGGAAATTAAGGGAAAAGGTTCCTGGTGTCAGAATATCAACTGACTTGATTGTTGGTTTTCCTGGGGAAACAGAGGAAGAATTTACAAACATGGTGAATATAGTTAAAGAACTAGGATTCTTTAGAGTAATCAGTGCTGTTTATTCTCCACGGAAAGGGACAAAGGCCGCTGAGATGTCTGAGCAAGTAGATATCAAAATAAAGAAAAGAAGATTAAGTGAGTTAAATCAAGCAGTTAAGGACTATGCCTTTAAAGGTTGAAAAGCTTTCCTTGAAAAAATAAGACAAGTATTGTTTAATTAAGCGTTCACGTAGAAGTATATGGCTTTTGGAAGGAGCAACATTAATGTTTAAAGATTCAGCAAATATGAAGGTTTTTTGTGGTACATCGCATCCAAAGTTAGGAGAAGAAATATCCAGGTATTTAGGGATGGATCTCTCAAGCATCAAGGTATCTAAGTTTAGTTGTGGTGAAATTTTTACTACTATTAACGAAACCATCAGAGGACGAAATGTTTTTTTAATCCAAACTTGTGGGATTAATGTTAATGAAGATTTAATGGAATTATTTATTACAATAGACTCTTGTAAAAGAGCTAGTGCAAGAAAAATTAATGTTGTTCTTCCTCATTTTGGATATGCAAGACAAGACAAAAAATCAGGACCAAGAGAGCCGATTAGTGCAAAACTGATGGCTAATCTTATCACTGAAGCTGGTGCGGATAGAGTGATTACAATGGATTTGCATGCTGATCAAATTCAAGGTTATTTTGATATTCCAGTAGACCATTTGCAAGCACTTCCACTTTTTGTGAAGTACTTTGGTAATAAGAAAAAGATAGATTATGATGGCATGGTAGTCGTTGCCCCAGACACAGGCAGAGCAAAAGCTGCAAAGAAATTTGCTGATAAAATAGGCGCGCAACTTGCTATTCTTCACAAAACAAGACCAGCTCATAACAAGGCAGAAATTGTGAATGTTGTGGGTAATGTCGAAAACAAAACAGTATTACTTTATGATGACATGGTTGATACAGCTGGTAGTGTTACTCAAGGTATCGCTGTTTTAAGAAAACTTGGTTGTAATAAAGACATGTATCTTGTAGCTACTCATGCTGTTTTTTCAGGCCCAGCTATAGAGAGGTTAAAAGAAGCAAATTTTAAAGAAGTTGTTGTAACCAACACAATACCATTACCACCAGAAAAACATTTTCCTGGGCTCGTGGTGTTATCTACAGCTCCTCTTTTTGCAGAAGCAATTCAAAGGAATCATACGAATACATCAATTAGTGAAATTTTTGCTGATTAAACTGTATTATAAAGATTAATTAAAGCTTAATTAATAAATTCTTGTAGCCAATTATCTAAATTCTCAGCAGGAGCTTCTGTTTCTTTTTGGTTTGGCACATTGCCTTCGGTTGGTTTTAGTGTGCTGAATTCTTTTGGTTCATAGCCAGCCCAGAACTTTTCAACGCTGTGCCTTCCCGCTAAGTTATTATATTTTTTGCCATCATCCCAGCATACGTCAACATTAATCATTCCACCTGGATATGGGAAATCTAATCTAGGCACATTCATTAAGGCTGTTGTCATAAATTGTTTCCACATAAGGGCAGGGATGTATCCGCCAACTACTTTGTTCATTGGTGTGTTGTCATCGTTCCCAACCCAAGCAGAACAAACTAATTGAGGCACGAAACCTATAAACCAAGCATCCTTATAATCAGAAGTGGTTCCTGTTTTTCCTGCTATTGGTCTAGGAAGTTTGGCATTTCTACCGGTTCCATAATTAACGACACCTTTCATCATTTCCACAAGCGCATAAACAAGGCTTTGGTCATAGACACGTTTCACTTCTGGTTTGGCGTTGTAAAGCTGGATTCCATTTCTGTCTTCAATTTTTTTAATCATTATCGGTTTAGCTAGTAAGCCACCAGTTGCAAAGGCACCATAGGCAGAGGTCATTTCCATCATGACTATTTCTTGTGAGCCAAGAGCAATAGAAATATAAGGCATCAGAGGTGCGGTTATTCCAAACTTTTTAGCAGTTTCAACCACAGCTTCAGGTGATACCATATCAACTAATTTTATTGCCACCAGATTGATGGATTTTTCAAGTGCTTTGCGCATTGGCATTTTACCGTCAAAGGTTAGGTCATAGTTTTGTGGAGCATATGGACCTTGGAACGTGTTAAAAACAACAGGAGAATCGTTAAGGATAGAACCAGGAGATAACTTTTTGGATAAAGCAGTCAGATAAACAAAAGGCTTAAATGAAGAGCCTGGCTGTCTTTTGGCTTGGATGGTTTTGTTGTAATGATAGTTAAGAAAATCGTGACCTCCAACCATAGTGACAACATAGCCTGTTCTTGGGTCAAGTGCTAAGATGGCTGCCTGGTTAAATTTTAGATTTTGTCTTACACTTTCAGATACAGCCCATTGCACTGCTGCTTCTGCTTCCTTTTGCATTTCCCAAATTATGGGGGTATAAACTTTTAGTCCACCGTTATAAGCTTCTTCTTCTCCGTACATACCTACAAGAGTGTTGATGATTTCTTGTGTAAAATATGGAGCTTTATATTTTAGTCTTTTTCTTGGAGCAATGATAATTTCTTGTTTTTTGCTATCAAGATATTGTTGTCTAGTTATTAGCCCAACATCGAGCATTCTTTTTAAAACTATGTCTTTTCTTTTCATGGTTGTTGGGAGATTCCTATAAGGAGAATAAAGCTCAGGTGCTTGTAACATACCAACGAGCATTGCACTTTCTGCCAGAGTTAGTTGCGAGGCGTTGTTGCCAAAATATTGCAGAGAAGCTGATTCTATTCCATATGAATTATGTCCCCAATATACTTGATTAAGGTACATATGGAGAATTTCTTCTTTTGTATAATGACGTTCTATTCTAATAGCTAAGATGACTTCTGCTATTTTACGTGAGAATTTTTTCTTTTTAGTTAGAAAAAGATTTCTTGCTAGCTGTTGGGTTATTGTACTGGCTCCTTGCACTTTCCCGCCTTTAATAAGGTTAACAGTCATGGCCCTTAAAATACCGATGGGGTCTACTCCATGATGTTTATAAAATCTAGCATCCTCCATTGCTACAACAGCCTTTTTCATTGTGTCTGATATTTGGGAATAAGGAATTGTTATTCTATTCTCTTCTTTGTGTAGGTCCGCAAGTATTACACCATCTGCAGAATAAATTTTGGTTGTTTGATTAGGAACGAAAGTGGCAATAACTCTAACATCTGGTAAGGTTTTAAGTAGAAAGAGTATATATAAAAAAAGCAGAAAACCTAGTGCCGCAATAACTATTGAGCCTTTTAATAAAATTGATTTTAGAAAACTAATTAGCTTTTCATTTCTTCTTTTGTTGAGGTGACCGCGGTATCCGCCTTTGCGTTTAGTGGTAGAGGTTTTAGGTTTTTTGCTTACTGATAATGGGACTCTTCGTTCAAAAACCACTTATTCTTTCCTCCATAAAACATGAGCTTATTGTCAGTTTTTCGTAGATGTTATATTATCACAAGAGAGTATATTAGTTAATTAGTTTTTAAAAAAGGATAAGGTATGGATGCAATAATTAAAGGATTTGTAGATGTAATAAACTTTGATGATTTAAAGGATTTGTTGAATTCAAAAAAGAGATTAAAAGTGAAATGGGGTGCTGATCCTAGTGCTCCTGATTTGCATCTTGGACATACTGTTGTTTTAAGAAAATTAAAAATTCTGCAAGATCTTGGGCACGAGATAATTTTTTTAATTGGTGATTTTACTGCTATGATTGGTGATCCTACTGGTAAGTCTAAGACTAGGAAAGAGCTATCAGAAGAGCAAGTTATAGAAAATGCAGAGACTTATCAGTCACAAGTTTTTAAAATTTTGGACAAGGATAAAACAACGGTGGTTTATAACTCCACTTGGCTAAGTAAGCTTACCGCTAAAGATATGGTGAAACTTACTGCAAAATATAATGTTGCTAGAATGTTGGAACGAGATGATTTCAACAAAAGGTTTTCTAATAATATTTCAATAAGTATCCATGAGTTTTTGTATCCTTTATTACAAGGATATGATTCTGTTGAACTAGAAGCAGACATTGAAATGGGTGGGACTGACCAGAAGTTTAATCTTCTTGTTGGTAGGCATCTTCAAAAAGAGTATGGTCAAAAACCTCAGGTGATTTTAACCATGCCTATTTTAGAAGGACTTGATGGTGTGCAAAAGATGAGTAAAAGTTTGGGTAATCATGTTGGGTTGACCGACACTCCAAATGAAATGTTCGGTAAACTAATGTCTATTCCGGATGAGCTTATTGTTAGGTATTTTGAGCTTCTGACTGATGTTTGCTCTACTAAAATAGACGAGATGAAAAAACAAATGAAAGATGGATCCGTTAATCCAAGAGACCTGAAAGTTAATTTAGGGAAAACAATTGTTGGCATGTATCATTCGAAAGAAGAGGCAGATAAAGCAGAAGAATATTTTATTACTGCTTTTAGACAAAAAGATATTCCAGAGGATATTCCAGAGTTGTGTGTTTCTAAAATAAAGGGTGATTTAACTTTAATAAATATTCTAAAGTTTGCTGAAATGGCATCAAGTAATAAAGAGATTAAAAGATTATTTGAGCAGGGAGCTGTTTCTTTGGATGGGGAAAAAATAACAGATCCCTTTTTTGAATTAGAAAAAGACAAAGAAGTTGTTATTAAATCTGGGAAAAGAAATTTTTTGAAGATACTGTGGTAAAAAAACTACTAATAATAGGTAGTTTGGTAGGTTTTCTTTCTGGTTTATTGGGTATTGGTGGTGGTTCCATTACTGTGCCAGCTATGGTTCTTTGGATGGGTTATTCGCAAAAAGAGGCTCAAGGAACATCAGTATTATTAATGTTATTTTTAGGATTAATAGGTTTTTTGTCATATTCCTTTTATTCAGTAAAATTAGATTTTGGCATCGTAGCGATTTTGACTGTCGGATGCTTGTTAGGTGCTTTTATTGGTAGCTTAATTGCTCAAAAGATGGACACTTCTTCGCTTAAAAAGATATTTGCCTTGTATATTTGTTTGGCAGGAGTAAGGATTTTTTTAATATGATATTTTTGTCTGCTGGAGTTTTAGGTGGTTTCATTTCAGGACTAATGGGTGTTGGAACTGCAGCAATTTATGTGCCATTAATGCTTTATTTAGGATATGGTCAATTATATGCGCAGAGCATAGCCTTAATAATGATAGTTCCTGCCTCAATAATTAGTGTGGTTATTTATTATAAATATGGAGCAATAAAACTACAGGGAATATTCTTGCTTTTAGTTCCAGCAATTATTGGTTCTTTTGTTGGTAGTTATTTGGCAAGCATTTTGCCTGTTATTATTTTAAGAAAGCTTTTTGGTGTGAGCATGGTTTATATTGCTTATA
>Ga0265294_10003884_pt1 | contig 18839 bp, 14 predicted proteins | sample MunlanPumphouse3_FD_192504 | JGI IMG/M metagenome (GOLD analysis project Ga0265294, IMG submission 192504) | Groundwater microbial communities from a municipal landfill in Southern Ontario, Canada - Pumphouse #3 | ecosystem: Environmental > Aquatic > Deep subsurface > Groundwater | place...
TTTTTGGAAAAAAGAGAATTTAAAGGGCTGAATGTGACCATTCCCTATAAACAGAAAGTAATTCCCTATTTAGACTCGCTTGATGAATTAGCAACAAAAACTGGAGTTGTGAACACCATTATTAATGAACATGGATTATTAAAGGGATATAATACCGATTATCTTAGTTTTACACGCCTATTAACAAAAGAAAAAATCAATTTATCGGGAAAAAAATGTTTGATTTTAGGTTCTGGGGCAACTTCTAAAACTGTTTTTACTGTTTTAAAGGACTTAGGGGCATTTATCATTGCCATTGCTTCTAGAACTCCACAAGTAGAAATGGTATCTTACGAATCTTTGTATCGTCAATCTTATGATATCGTCATTAATACAACACCCGTAGGAACCTACCCTCATTATAACGAAGAACCTGTTGATTTAGATAAGTTCATGCAAATTGAAGTGGTTATCGACTTTACTTATAATCCTCTGCGAACAAAATTAATAAAGGACGCTATGCGTAGAACAATAACGGCAATGAATGGTTTGGAATTGCTTGTTGCGCAAGCATATTTTTCGCGACAATTATTTGATCAACGTTCCTATGAAGAAGCACAAATTGAAAAAATTGTCCAAAAAATTTATCAGAATAAACTAAATATTGTCCTGATTGGAATGCCATATAGTGGAAAATCAACCATTGCTCGCCTGTTAGGAACAAAATTAGCACGCCAAGTCATCGATATTGATGATTTAATTGAACAAAAAGCAGGCGAATCGATTACCAATGTATTTATAAAGAAACAAGAAGCGGGCTTTCGGAAAATAGAAAAGCAAGTAATTGCTGAGTTAAGCGAATGCGGGTGTGTGATTGCCACTGGTGGTGGTAGTGTTCTTGATGAAGATAATATGGCAAAACTTTGTAGTGAAGGGATTGTTTTTTATCTACGAAGAGATAAAGAAACGATTACAATCGCCAATAGCGATCGCCCTTTGTTGAAGAACAAGGAAGATTGGGTAACATTGGCAACCAAACGTGAGCATTTATATGTAAACTATGCTGATTATGTGGTTGAGAATTGCTCAAACTATGAAGCAGCGATTCGTGATATTGAAAGTAAATATTGGAAATATATAAAAAGAGGGAAATAATATGATAATAACATTAAAAAAAGAAACTCCCCAACAAGAAATCAATAAAATCATTGCTCAACTAGAAACAAATGGATTTAAAGTTGTTGATATAGTTAATGATGGTGTTCATATTTTAGGTGTTCTTGGAGAAACTAGCTTTTTAGAAGAACAAAATATCGGTGCCAATCATTGGGTGGCGAGTGTGACTAGAATTACCGCTCCTTATAAAAAGGCGAGTCGCGAATTCCATCCCCAAGATACCATTGTTGATGTGAATGGCATTAAAATTGGTGGTAAAGAAAAGATTGTTATTATCGGTGGTCCTTGTTCAGTGGAAAGCAAAGAGCAAATTATGGATATTGCTGAAGGCGTTGCCTTAGCAGGAGCGAAAATGCTTCGTGGAGGAGCATATAAACACCGCACCTCACCATATGCGTTTCAAGGATTGGAAAGTACAGGAATTGCTTATTTGGTAGCTGCTAAGCAAAAATTCAAACTACCCATTGTTTCAGAAATAACAACGATCGATAAAATGGAAGAATTTGTTGCCAATGTTGATGTGATTCAAGTTGGTGCCCGTAATATGCAAAATATTGAACTATTAAAGGCTTTGGGTAAAATAAATAAACCTGTTTTACTAAAAAGAGGATTGTCAAGTACTGTTGAAGAATGGCTAATGAGTGCTGAATATATTTTAGCTGCAGGTAATTCACAAGTTATTTTATGCGAAAGAGGAATTCGGACATTCGAGAAAGCAACTCGCAATACATTAGACTTATCTGTAATTCCCTTAATTAAAAAAATGTCTCATTTACCAATTATTGTTGACCCTTCTCATGCAACAGGGCATTGGGAGCTAGTTGAAGCTATGTCTTTGGCTGCAATTGCTGCTGGAGCAGACGGCTTATTAATTGAAGTCCACAATAATCCTCAAAATGCCTTAAGCGATGGTCAACAATCATTAAAATTGAAAAATTTTGCTGCTTTAATCGATAATGGGCGTAAAATTGCTCGTGTAATTGGGAGGGATATCTAATGGATGTGAAGATATATCCTGGTTTTGCTCGTGGTGAAATCAATTGTCCCTATTCTAAAAGCATTCTTCATCGAGCACTGATATGTGCTAGCCTTGCTTCAGGACGAAGTACTATCAATAATATCACACTAAGTGAAGATATTATGGCAACCATTCATTGTTTACGCGTATTAGGGGCAGAGATAAAACTAGGTGATAATCAAATCATTGTGAAAGGAATTAAGGAAGGAAATGGAAAAGACGAAGTTTTAGAAGTGAATGAGTCTGCTTCCACATTGCGTTTTTTAATTCCTATCAGCACATTATTTAAAGATAACGTTGTTTTTGTTGGAAAGAAAAGTTTATTTCAACGTCCATTAATGGTTTATGAAAAACTATTCAAGGAACAAAAACTGACATTTATCAAAGAAGAAGATAAACTAGCAATATCTGGTAGAATACAAGGAGAAGAGTTTAAAATACTGGGCGATTCTTCAAGTCAATTTTTTAGTGGGTTGTTGTTTTATTTACCATTATTACCAGAGGCATCAACCATTTACATTCAAAAGCCATATTATTCTCAAGGCTATGTCGCTTTAACAATCGCAATATTAAAAAAATTTGGGATTACTGTCACCCAAAAATCAAGATATGAGCTCTTTATCCCTGGCAATCAAAAGTACAAAGCCACGACGATAAACAATGAAATTGATTATTCACATCTTGCCTTTTGGTTGGGATTATCAGCATTCAATGGTAGTCTGGTTTGCCATAATGTTGATTTAGTAAGCAAGCAACCTGATTTTAAAATCATTAGAATTTTGCGTAGCGCAGGAGCAAGAATTGAGCGAAAGGGAAGGAATCTGTTTTGTGAACCTTCTCAATACACATTAAACAACATCGGGGTCAACAATCAACCCGATTTGGGACCGATTTTAGCGTGTATTGCATCACAATCCACGGATAAAGTCACGTTAACGGGACTTGTTAGAATCATTAGTAAAGAATCAAACCGTTTACGTGCAGTATGTAATAACTTAAAAAATCTAAGTATTGATATCACGAAGTATTCCCTAGATCGAATTACGGTTCATCCAGGAAAAGTAAGAGCGCTTGAAGATTTAGATAGTTATCATGATCATCGGATATTTATGGCGTTTACTGTTCTAGCAACCATCAGTGAAAATCCCGTTATTATTAAAAACTGTGAGTGCATCAATAAAACATATCCTGACTTTTTAAAAGATTTAGAAAAATTGCAAATTAAATTTGAATATATTAATTAAAAAGGAGAAAATATGAGACTATGGCATCATAAATTATTACCACATTTACCAAACTTGCAATTATTATCACAGTGGCGTGAGTTAAACTCAATTTATGTAAAACAAAACTCCCATATTCTCATCAATTATTGCTATGATTATCCATTGGATCATCTTTTTTCTTATAGTAAATTGGTGATTGATGAAATGAAACAACGAGGATTTAAAATCAAAAGCTTCTTAAATCATGATCATTTTTTCCAAAATAAACCGTATCAAATCATCGATACCATTTTTCCCAAGCATCACAATGATGAATATTTAGTGATTTGTTGTTATAATTTGTATGAAAAATATATCCGCGGACAAAATTATAAGGGTGGTAGTATTCACTATATTACCGAAATCATCAATAAGAAATAAATGGAGTATATATGAAGGTACTAGCAATCATTGATTCATTCAAAGGAACATTGACTTCAAAAGAACTCGGTGAAATCACCAAAAAGCAATTAGCAAAAAGAGCAATTGATTGTGATTATTTTCCCATTTCCGATGGTGGAGATGGGTTTTTAGAATGTATTGAGCATTTGACGCAAACAAATAGAGTAAATTGTACTGTTTATGATCCTCTATTTCGCAATATTGAAACCTATTATCTGAAAGATCAAGAAAATACTGTTTATATTGAGATGGCATTGGCAAGTGGTATCAATTTATTGCAACCACAGGAATTAAATCCTTATCAAACCTCAACGTACGGAACTGGGCAATTCATCAAACATGCTATTGAAAACGGAGCAAAAAAAATAGTTGTTGGTATTGGTGGAAGTGCCACCAATGATGGAGGAGCAGGAATGCTAGAAGCAATGGGTGCGACATTTTTCCATGGTAACCTTCGTTTAACACGAATGAATTGTCAGAAATTAGATTTGATTACTGATATTGATGTTACTCCATTGATGGAGTTTACCAAACAAATAGAATTTATTGTTTTAAATGATGTGAAGAATCCTTTGTTAGGGACTGCTGGAGCAACCTATATTTATTCAAAACAAAAAGGCAGTCAAGCACATGACTTACCTATTCTTGAGGCAAAAATGCAACATTATGCAACTATTTGTCGCCAAATAGTTCATGATGATCATTCTCAATTTCCGGGGACAGGTGCTGCTGGGGGTTTGGGATTTGCATTTAAAACATTCATGAGTGCCATTTTTTACCAAGGAACAGGGTATGTACTTAATATAATGAATTTCAAAGCGATAGTCGATAATTATGATTACATTATTACTGGAGAAGGCAAAATTGATAGTCAAAGCCTATTGGGAAAAGTTGTTTTTGCCATCAAGAGTCAGGCAATAAATAAAAAAGTGATTCTTGTTTGCGCGATTAATGAATTAACAGCACAACAAATTCAAGCCAACGATATTGAAAAAGTGTATGCTATCGTACCTCAATTTGCTAGTGCCAAAGAATCTTTGAAGAGGCCACATCACTATTATAATATTTTGTGTGAACATATAAGACTAATATAAAAAGCTAAATAGATGATATTCTGTTTAGCTTTTTTTATATGACCATAAATAGTAATAATAACGCAGTAACAAGTAAACTTCCAGTCAAGATAAATCCATATTTTGTGAAGCGATAAAAAGAAAAATCGATCCCTTGATTTTTTAAAATACTCATCCACATAATACCAGCAAGGGCACCAACAGGAGTTAAAAAGGCGCCAATATTAGAGCCAATGATTGTGGCATAGATTCCCATCGGTAACAATTCGCTACTCAATCCTGGTAAAATATAAGAATATGCCAAGGTCATAGGAATATTATTGATGATATTATCAGTAAGTGTTGATGTGATTCCATAAACAAATATTGTTTTAAAGTTACTATTCGCACTAATGTTAGCCAAGGCTGTGGCAATTTTATCCATAATATGATAGTGATTTAATGATAAGACAATGGTAAACATCGAAATGACAAAGAATATCAAGCTCCAAGGGGCTCGTTGATAACTTCTTTTCACAATACATTGACCTTTGTTTATAAAATCACTAATCGTAACAATTACTAACAGCAAGAGACTTGCCAGTAAAGCAATCAACCACATCTGTATCTTGATATATGTTGCTATTGCTAGTAATATGGTACAACCGAAAAGAATAATAATGGTGGTAATGGTTAGAAAAACATTTTTGATCGTTACTTTAATAGGAACTGGAGGGGTAAACTTTTGCTTTAACTGGTTATGAAAAAGGAGCAATAAGATACCAATGGATACAATTCCTGCTCCTAAAGTGGGAATGATCATCGTTTTAACATAGGCAAGAAAATCAATACCAAAAACAGACGCTAAGTAAATATTGGTAGGATTGCCAATATAAAGCATCATACTATAAGTGTTTGCAACAACAAATTCCATCACCAAGTAGGGAATGGGATTTATTTTTGCTGCTTTTGTAAAATAACAAATAAACAAAGTAAAAGTAATGATAATAATATCATTACTTGTGAAAATAGTAAGGATGGCAATGATGGCATATAAAATAAAAAATAGTTTGTATTGTGATCCCTTTACCAAAGAAACAGCTTTAATGGCAATATAATTAAAGAAGTTTAATTCATCAAGAATAATTGAGATGAGCGAAATACTAATAAAAAGCACAAGAATTTTCAAGGGATTCAGGGAATTATTAGCCAATAGGCTATCTACTAGCACATGAATTGGTAAAATACCCAAGAATAAGATTAATAATGCTCCGATTGAGGATACAATCCAAAAAGAATCAAAATGCTTATTTCCAATTTTTATAACAGGCTTTTTTAAGATAAAAGCAATCATGAACAAACACGTGAGGATACTAATACTCAAAGCTAATAGCATTATAACACTTCCTAAGCAGCAAAATTATACATCTTTGTGACTGTGAAAGCAATAGCTTTTTTTAAAAAGCAAATTTATCCAAAATAGTTTTTATAGTATGACAATACAATTGTAAAAAATAAAAGTAATACTTTAAAAAAAGTAAAATTTGGTGTATAATATGATAAACAATAGGAATGTATAGGAGAAAAATATGGAAAGATATGAATTAAATAAAAACTTAGCGCAAATGTTGAAGGGTGGGGTCATTATGGACGTCACAAATGTTGATGAAGCTTTGATTGCTGAAAGAGCAGGAGCAGTTGCTGTTATGGCACTTGAGAGAGTTCCTTCAGATATTCGTAAAGAAGGTGGGGTTGCCCGCATGAGTGATCCAAAAATGATCAAAGATATAAAAGCAGCTGTAAGTATTCCAGTTATGGCGAAAGCACGAATTGGCCACATTGTTGAAGCCCAAATTTTGGAAGCTTTGGGAATTGACTATATCGATGAATCAGAGGTATTAACGCCTGCTGATGACTTATATCATATCAATAAGCATGAATTTAAAGTTCCTTTTGTCTGCGGTGCTCGTAATATTGGAGAAGCTCTACGCCGTATTGGTGAAGGTGCTAGTATGATTAGAACCAAAGGTGAAGCAGGAACAGGAAATGTTGTTGAAGCAGTAAGACATATGCGTGCCATGATGTCAGCAATAAACACGTTAAAAAATATGCCGAAAGCAGAATTGATGACTTTCGCAAAAGATAATAATGCACCATATGATCTGGTTTGCTGGGTAGCTGAACATGGAAAATTGCCAGTTGTTAATTTTGCTGCTGGTGGTGTCGCTACACCTGCTGATGCAGCTTTAATGATGCAATTAGGCAGTGAAGGTGTATTTGTCGGCTCAGGAATATTCAAATCTAGCGATCCTGAAAGGATGGCAAAAGCCATAGTGAAAGCTGTTGCTTTTTATAATGATCCAAAAATTGTTGCTGAAGTATCAGAAAATTTACCAATTGCAATGAAGGGTATGGCGATTGAAAGCATTCCGGAGGAACAAAGATTAGATAAACGTGGTTGGTAAGATGATAATAGGAATTTTAGGATATCAAGGCTCTGTAATCGAACATCAAAGAATGATCGAATTATTAGGAGTAGAATATCGAATTATAAAAAAACCTGAAGATTTGTTGGGAATTGATGGAATTATTTTCCCTGGTGGGGAAAGTACCACAATTTCTAAATTAATGCATATTTTTGGTTTATTTACCCCATTACAAGAAGCCATAGCAAACGGGCTTCCTGTTTTTGGAACATGTGCAGGAATGATTTTATTGGCAAAAGAAGTCATTGGTGAGGAGTCTCATTTAGGACTAATGAATATTAAGGTCCGTCGTAATGCGTATGGAAGCCAAATAGATTCTTTTCGTACGTTTGCGGTTATTCCCGAGTTTTCTTTCCATGAAATACCACTGGTATTTATCAGGGCTCCATGGATTGAAGAGGTGGGAGAAAACGTAAAGATTATTTGTAAGTTAGAAAATCGTATTGTTTGTGCACAGGAGAACAATATTCTTGTTGCTTCATTTCATCCAGAATTAACCAATGATTTAAGTGCTCATCGATATTTTTTAAACATGATTGAAAAAAAGTAAAGGGTAATAGGATATGAAAGATAGCAGTATTGAACTAATTAAAAAACATTTCTGTTTAGATGACAGCAAACTAGAAAAAGGTAGTAATGTAATCGGGTTTTCTGAACAATTAAAAAAAGAAATCATGCTATTTGAATTATTTAAAAATTTTATCATTTATTCTGATATCAATATATTTAATATTATTAAAAAAAACAAAAGAATGACAATTGACAAAGCTACAAAAACAATTGGCAAAAACTCTGAAATCGATGTAATGAACGATGAAAGATATTATTTTTTGGATGAAGAAACAAAATGGAAGCCTCAACATACAGAAGGGTTAACCATTAGAAATCTAAAAGAGGAAGATAAAAAAATTGTTGAAACATTAAAGAAAAAATGTAAAAGCAATGAAGTAGAAATGGGACAAGTGAATTTGTATGATATTTGCCCTATTGGAGGCTTTATCGGTAATAAATTAGTAGGAATTGCCAGTATATTGAATATCGATGAAATTTATGATATTGGTGTGATTGTTCATCCTCAACATCGTAATTTAGGTATTGGTAGAAGTTTGGTGACTCACGTAATTGCCTATAGCATAATTCATAATAAAGTCGTTAGGTACCTTACTACAACAAAAAATGGTAGTAGTATGGGAATTGCCAAAGCATTAGACTTGCCAGAAATCGTTAGATATCGTAAAATTAAACTAAAGTAATATAGTTTTAAACATATAAATATTATCTAGAAAAGGAGAAAAAAATGCTATACACTGATTTGATTTTATATTTCAATGTTGCTGTAATCGCTATAATTGGTTTGGGAGCATTAATTGGATTTGCTCGGGGAGCATTTAAATCAATTTACAGTTTAATTGTTTTTGTAGGATTATTGGTATTGGGATGGTTTCTTACTCCAATCATTGCTAAGGCAATTATGAATTTTGATTTATCAAAAATTTATGCCTTTCAAGTAGATGGAGTGGCTATTACTAAGTTGAACGATTCCATTGCGTTGATTGCAGGATCGATATTTCCTGATATGGAAAATGTGATTGTATCTGGTAGTTTGGCTTATGAATTGGTCTATGAATTAATCTTTATGGTAATTAGAATTGTTAGCTTTGTGATTTGGTTAATTTTAATGGCAACCATTATTAAAGTTATTGTTAAGATTATTCAAGCAATTATTCTAGGTAAAAAAGCAAAAGAAAAGAAAAAAGCTGGATCGCGTTTCATTGGCTTGATTGTTGGTGCTGTTCATGGTTTGGCAATTGTTTTTATTGTCAGTGTCATTTTGTCTGGTGTGGCTGCTGTTGCTCCAATCTTAGCTATTTCAGCTCCAAATGAAGAAGGACTTGATTTTAATCTAGTGATTGAAGATGAAAAAATTTATCTAGGAAATATAGAAGTCAGTAATACAAATACCACAGAAGAACTAGTAAAATTCTTTGGTGAATATCGTAGCACATTAGGAGGAAAAGTTTCTGGTCTCTTCAAGGTTGACCAACGACCATTTGATGAATATATTTTTTCAGGTATGCTTACCTTAAAATTTAATGACCAAAAAGTTCGCTTGATGGATGACTTAAGAACTGTTGTTGATATTTATGCGACCTTAAAAGAAAATATTACGGAAGAAATTAATTTAGAAAGTGTCATGGCTTTGGATGAAGCAGTACTAAATGAAATTTTTAGTAATGTTGCTGAACTAGATTTAATTGGTGTTGCAATTCCTGTAGGAGTTGAATATTTATACAAACAAACAGAAGAAATTTCTGAAGAAACATACAATGAACTTATTGCTGATATTTTAGAAGTCGATTTTACTGTTGAGCTAAATCATTTAAAAACAGCATTAATCGCTGCTAACAAGACAGGTCTATTTGCGAAACATGAAAATAATAATTATTTACTAACATTGGATATTGCTGAAGTAAATACTATTTTTTCAAATCTTGGAAAATTAGAATTAGTTGAATTGCTTGGAGAAGTGGGAATTGAATTTTTACTAAATAGTGAAAAAGCGAATGCCTTCTTTGAAAAAAACAATATTGATAAAGCAAGCCTAAATTTCACAAATGTGAATATTGCTCATGAAATTAGCAACTTGGGAGAAATTTATGAATCGTTTAGAGGATTAAATCTTAGCTATGACACGGAAGGAAAATTAGTTTTTGATGATGTTACTGATTTAGCTATCAATGCTTTTGCTTCCGCAATATATGATTCACAACTATTAGCCAATAATAGTGGCTTGTTGGCAAAAACTGTTGTTACAGTGATGCCGGCAGAATTCCAATCTATTCTAGAAGTGGAAGACTTAAATGAAACTGATTTTGTTTCTTTATTATCACTTGGTAATGTGTTATTAAAAGCAAACATCATGGATTCTGAAAATTTTGATCCGAAAGATTTATTAACAGAGGCAAATATTGAAGCTATTTCTGAGTACATATCTTCTTCTGAACTATTAAGTTCAAATGTTGGTACTTTACTAGAAACGTTACTTGCACAAGCGAGTATGCCAATTACACTTGAAATATCGGAAGATATTGTTTGGTCAGGAGCAGAAGGCAAAGTAGAACTTAATGCTTTGTTCCATTCCGCAAAAATCTTATTGGAAAAAGACAATCTACCAGAAGATTTGTTTACTTTAACGGAAACAGAATTAGATAATATGCTTGCTTCTACAGTAGTCGCACAAGCGATTGTTAAGATTATGGAAACAGAAACGACAGCAGGCGGAAGTTTAGACGGATTCTTAATCATTGACCGTGTTGATGAATGGTATGATACTTATCAAGGTAACCTTAGAATTGATGGACAATTACGAAAATTGTTTGCTTCTTCCAAAATTTTATTTGGAGAGAATCCAGATTTTAGTAATATTGACAATTTAATAGACGTGAATAATATATTATCACTCACTACCGATGAAATTGATTTACTAGTGGATTCGATTATCTTAAAAGATTCATTGGCCAATCAACTTATTAAAATTGGAACAGATGGCGTTCTCAGTGTGGATTTAGCGTTGTTTGCAAGCGAATGGAATTTAGAAATTAAAAACTTTATTCTTGGTGCAAAAGTATTATTTGGTGATGATGTAGATTTAAATAATATCACCTTAAATGTGGATGATGTCATCGATTTGAGTTTAACGGATATTGATAAAGTTGTAAATTCAATCATTTTAGTGGATACTGCTGTTGATAAAATCACAGAATTAACAACAACTGGTGGTTCAATGCAAGGAGTATTAATCATTCCAACCAGCCTAAATAAAGAAGACTATCGCGGAACTAGTGGTGAATTAAAAAAATTCTTAATTGCTGCTAAGATCATAAAAGGTACAGGTTCAATTGAAAATGTAACTTTCGATGTTGATAAATTCTTAGGTCCTGATCAAGAAGAATTATTGAATTCTAAAATTTTTGAAGCATCTGCAATTGCATTCATCAAGGGGTCCGATAAATTAGTAGTACCACTAGCTTCAGAGATGGCAAAATTCTACTATTTAACCGATACCAGTATTATTTGGGAAAGAACATATACAGGCAATACAATAACGGATATTGGTGAATTACGTAAATTATTGGCTGGTGTTTCTGAGATAATTGGTACTAGCAGTTTTGCTGATTTGACCTTTACCATGGATACCATGCTATCCGTGAACTTTAGTCATGTTTTGGTATCAAGAGTGCTAGAAGCAACCATTGCTGCAATGATCGCTGATTTGATAACGAGTGGTTCGATGACTGGATTTATAAAAGAACCGACATCAGGTTATCAATGGTATTACCATAAGACAAGTACAGATGCAATAAATGGAAGTATTCGTCGCGGTGAGTATGAATTAACACCACAACCTACGATTCAGTATTCTGATTTGTTGGGATTACTAGATGCAATTCAGGCTATGAATGCAGCTGGTTTGAACTTCAACAGTATTGATTATAATGCTGTAGCAGCTGGTGATCCAAATGAACTTGCTAGCGCTTTATGGGATTATTCACGAGTTATGCGTGGCTCTATTGCAACATTACTCAATCATTCATTAAGTAGTGTTTCTAATCCAGCAAAACCTGTCTTTACTGATAGTCAGTTTACTAGTAAAGCCGATGTATTGAGTGCATTGGTTGCATTCAATGCCTTTGTTGCACTGTTATAGAATTTATTATTTCATGGGTAAAGTATACACGCTTTACCCTTTTTTTATTTTGTCTTTAAAACAATATCAGGTTGTGATATAATTATCGTGGTTTTAAGGAGATAAATTTTCTATGGAAAAAAGACGATTTGTTGTGATTGGTGATTTACCAGTTGGTCAATTCAATCATATTTGTGATGTTCCTGGTGTGCTTGTTGGTCACTATTCAGTACATAGCAATACACATCATACGGGAGTAACCGCTATTTTACCTCACGAAGGAAATATTTTTCGTGATAAAGTAAAGGCAGGTTCCCATATTTTTAATGGCTTTGGTAAGTCAATTGGCATGATGCAAATTGAAGAACTGGGAACGATAGAAACGCCAATTTTATTAACCAACACATTAAACGTAGGCAAAGTAAGCGATAGCTTAATTACTTATATGTTGCAAGATAATAAAGAAATAGGAGTTACAACTGGAACAATTAATCCTCTTGTTCTAGAGTGTAACGATGGTCGATTAAATCATATTCAAGAGCGAATTTTAAGTGATGAAGCAGTTTTTGCCGCTATTAACACAGCAAAAAAAGATACTCAACAAGGAAGTATTGGTGCTGGTAGTGGCATGATTTGTCATGGCTTAAAGGGGGGAATTGGTTCTTCATCACGAGAAATCATATTCGATAGCCAAAAATATCATGTAGGTGTTTTGGTCAATACTAATTTCGGTGCTTCTAATTCAAAATCGCTCCTTTTTAAAGGAAGAGCGATAGGTGAAGATATTTACAATCGTAATAAAACAAAAAATGAGGATGATAAAGGATCGATTATCGTTGTGATTGCAACAGATATTCCCCTTGAAAGTAGACAACTAAATAGAATATCAAAACGTGCTGCCTTAGGGATTGCACGAACTGGTTCTTTCGCAGGTAATGGAAGTGGAGATATCATTGTTGCCTTTAGTACAGCAAATCGATCACAACATTTTTCTAATAGTTGTATCGAAAAGTATGAAATGCTTCGTGATGATTCCTTAGAAAAAGTCTTCAAAGCGGTTGTTTTTGCTACTGAAGAAGCAATTCTTAATTCCATGCTTCATAGTCCTAGCACCACTGGCTACCTAACAACAGCAAAATCAATCAATGAGTATCAAATGTTATATCAAGATTTGTTAATGAATGAGGGTGATTCGTCAAATGAAAAAATATAATTATGATTTGGGTATTATCGGAGGAATGGGACCAGCAGCAACCGCGGAAATCTTTCAAAGGATTGTGTCTAAAACAAAGGCAAGCAAAGATCAAGAACATATGCGCATTTGTCTTTTGAATAATACAATCATTCCTGATCGCAGTAAGTATCTACTAGAGCATGGCGACAATCCGCTTCCCTATCTTAAAAAGAATGTGAGACAGTTAATGAAACTAAGAGTAAAAAGCTTTATTATCGCTTGTAATACAGCTCATTATTTTATTGATAACTTGCATTATAACCATCGTAAAATGACTTTTTATAGTATTATCGATGAAACAGTGGCGTATATTAAAACACATTTCCTAGACTATAAAGTATGCATACTTGCCACGAAAGGAACCGTAAACACAAAAGTTTATGCTCAAAAGCTCGATGAATTATCGATTCAGCAAATACGATTGAATGAAATCGAGCAAGAAAAAATGATGGCAGTTATTAACATGACTAAGGCTAGCTTACCAAAACATGAGGTATTAAAAACGTTAGAATCAGTTGTGGAGAACCTCAGTAAACAAGAAGAAAAATGTCTATTTGTCTTAGGATGTACGGAACTCTCTTTGTATAAAGCGGACTTATCGACACAATATAATGTGATTGATGCAATGGATATTTTGATTGAAAAAGTAATAGTTGCAAATCATTTTGAACTAAATTAAAAAGCAAGGAATATTCTTGCTTTTTGTATTGTTCAAAACGAATTAATGTGTTAAAATGGGAACATAATATGCAAAGTAATTGCAATTACAGTTTCACTTTGAAAGGAGAAGAATTTAATGAAATTAAATTCAAAAAAGATTTTTTGGGTTGGTTTTGCGTTTATGATTATTTGCCTATTCTGGCAAATTTATGACAACATTGTTGCTAAGATGTTAATTAACTCTTTTGGTCTTGATCAATTTTGGTCAGGTGTCGTTTTAGCAATTGATAATGTATTGGCTTTATTTATGTTACCCCTATTTGGTGCATTATCTGACAAAACCAAAACAAGATTTGGTAAGAGAACACCATACATATTTTTTGGTACTCTAGCGGCAGCTTTACTATTTATGGGTGTTGCAATTTTTGATAATTTGCAACAAAAATCAGTTGAAGGTTATGGCATTCCCAATATTGTAGAAGTATTGGAAGAAGAAGACCCCAATTATGGTCTTTTCACATTCCGTGATGAAGTTTATGGTGATGAATCAGCAGGAACTTACGGAACCAAAGAAGCAGCAGCAACAGTAAGAGCTGCAGAAGTATTAGAATATACAAAGGATAATGTTTTATACTTTATTCTCTTTATGGTCATATTATTATTTGTTTTAATTGCGATGGCAACATATCGAACGCCAGCAGTATCATTGATGCCGGATGTTACTCCAAAACCACTGCGGAGTAAGGCCAATGCCATTATTAATTTAATGGGAACAGCCGGAGGAATCATTGCTTTGGCTTATCCAATGGTACTAGCTAAATTTACAGATAGTTACATTGTTACATTTGCTGTTTTGGCATTATTAATGTTTATTTTCTTAGGTATTTTCTTGCTTAAGGTGAAAGAACCAAAATTTGTTCAAGAAATGCATGAAGATTCGATTAAATATGGGATTGAAGTGGAAACGACTTCACCTGAAGGGGATAAAGAGCCAGATATGGCCCCAGATGTGAAGAAAAGTTTTTATTTGATTCTAGCATCAATCATTTTCTGGTTTATGGCATATAATGCAGCAACTAGTAAATTTTCAGTGTTTGCTGAAGATGCCCTAAATATGGGATATAATATCCCTCTACTAATTGCTCAAGGAGCAGCTGTTATTTCTTATATTCCCATTGGTATTATTGCCAGCAAACATGGGCGTAAACGCACGATTCTTGCCGGAATCATCATTTTATTCGCTGCCTTTGTCATTGGTTCTATTGTAGCCTTTACGAAAACAAAACCATTGATTTATGCAACAATGGGTATTGCTGGTATTGGTTGGGCTACCATTAATGTCAACTCATATCCAATGGTTGTTGAAATGTCAAAGGAAGGCAATATTGGTAAATATACTGGATACTATTATACCGCATCCATGTTTGCTCAAATTATTACACCAATGCTTTCTGGTGCTTTGATGGCATTCGTTAATAATAATGTTTCTGCAGGCTTTGGATATCGCGTATTGTTCCCTTATTGTGTTTTATTCTGCATTATCGCCTTCATTACAATGAGTAGAGTAAAACACGGAGATTCAAAACCGATTCCAGTGAAAGCAATTGAAGCATACGATGTAGATGATTAAAACGATAAAAAAAACTACCTGTGTGGGTAGTTTTTTACTTTATGAATTGGATTAAATCTTTGACCGAATTCACTATATAATCGGGTTTGATTGGCGACTCATCAATTGTTTTTTGTGTGCTTTCACCACTCAATACACAAATTGTCATTGCTTTTGCATGATATCCAGCTAGGATGTCGGTATAAATTCGATCACCAATTACCGCGATATTTTCATTTTTCACGTTCATCTTTTCAGCAAGAAGGGTAATCATATACGGACTAGGTTTACCGATATAGGTTGGAGTTTTTTTGGTTGCAACACTTAGCATGTGACATATACTTCCACAATCGGGAACGTAACGATGATTGGCTATTGGACACACTAAATCACAATTAGTTGCCAGAAAAATTGCTCCGTCATCAAGAAATTGACAGGCTTTTTCCAACTTTTGATAGGTCAATTCCCGATCATAACCAACAACTACAATATCGGGATTTTCTTCAACAAAAACAACATCATAACATTTTAATTCCTCTTCTAGAGATTTTGTTCCAAGAAAATATACTGTTTTATGAGGATGGTTGGCCTTTAAAAATTCTCCCATGGCCATCCCTGAAGTAAACAGATTGTCTTCTTGGCAAGGAATATTAAGATGGTTTAATTTATCTAAATATGCCTTTTTACTTTTAGAAGAATTGTTTGTCATAAAGACGTATTTTTTCTTTGCTGCAATAATAGCATTAATAAAATCAATAGAACCATCAAATAAATCATTATCGAGATAAATCGTCCCATCCATATCGAGAAGGAAGAGTTCAATTTTACTGAAATCCATAATTAACACCTCATGTTATGGTATTTTATCATTTTTATGAAATAATGTCAAAAAGAATATTTTTATGACATATTTACAAATAAAAAAAGGTATGTTATAATTTGTTTGTCTTTAAGAAGGACATAAGGAGAGAAATAAATGGGTGGTATCATCAATCTAGATAGTAGTACTATCATCAAAACATTGGATTACCTTGTTATTGCAATCTTTGCAATAAGCGTGATATCGGGATTTGTAAAAGGCATGTTTAAAACTACGTACAACTTAATTGTTTTTATTGGATTAATGTTGTTAGGATGGTTTTTAATGCCAGCGATCATTGAATTCCTTTTAGATTATAATTTTTCTTCATTTAATTTGAGTATCAATGGTAGTGCTTTAACTACAATTAGAGAAACACTTCCAGTAATTGTTGGAAGTATGGATGCAACCATTGGTTCTTTGATGGTTGAGGGAACAGAAACGTATAATTTAGTATTTGCCTTGGCATTTTCTGCTTTTCGATTAATCCTCATGCTCGTTTGGTTAATATTAACGTTGACTGTATTTAAGTTTGTATTTTGGATTATATATTTAATCATTCGCCCAAGAAGAAAAGACGCACAGGGAAATATCAAGAAGAAAAGTTTTGCTTCCCGTTTTGGCGGAGCAGTGATGGGAGGAGCATTCGCTTTCATCATCACGGTGTTAGTTGCCATTCCTTTTGCTGGATTGACTTCCATTGGGAATAGCTTTGGCGCAATTGCTGGCAATGAAACGGAAGTTAGTTATCATTTTAAAGCGGCAACAACCAATGGATATCTTTTCCTTGAAGAAGAACCAGAAGATCCACTTGCAGAATTTCAAGAAGTGTTTAATTTTATGTCACAGTTTAGAGGGGATTCCCTATTAGGCCAAATTGGTGGAATTGGTGGTTCTGAGGATGGAGAAAAATCGAGTATTGATGAAGCCTTGTTTGATCAATTACTAGAATTTAAATATGGCGATGTGCAAGTTGAATTACGTCAAGAAATAAAAACAATGGCATCAGCATATGTACAAATATATAATGCGACTGGTGGTATTATTAATATGAATACCATTTCTAATCTAGACACCGCAGTTCTTGATTCAGTTCTTGGAAAAATTTCTGAATTACAAATATTAAATGTCATTGCACCTGTTGCAATTGAATATGTTGGTAATAATGAAGACATTATCGGTGAATTGAGCGAAGCTGGATTAAGTCAAGAGGACATCGCCCAAATCATTGAAGATGTTAAAAAGATTGATATTGCTGCGGAAATAGGCACAATAGCCAGTGCGGTTGTTGATTTAGGTAAAAGTGGTCTCTTTGATGAACAACCAGAGGGAGAAGAAAATAATATCTTTACAACATTACTAAATGCCGATTCAGCAATGTTAGGTAGTGCTATGGATAAACTTGGTGGCTTAGGCATTTCAGATATGATTGGCTCATTTGGTGCAAATGCTGTTTTGAATGGTCCTATTTTTGAGCAAATATTTACTCAATTTGGAATTAGTAAGGAAGATATCAATTTAGATGGTATTGATTGGGGTAGTGAAATTGCTAATCTTGGTGGTATTATTGATGCCCTACAAGAGATGGGCTTGGTGATTAAAGAAGATGGCTCAATTGACTTTAGTGATCTATCAACAGAAGGAATTTCTGCATTTGTAGATGAGTTATTCAAATCGACACTTCTAGGCAATAATACAAAGTTAATTGTAGCAACTGTAAAACAAGCATTACCTGAAGAAGTTCAAGATTTTATTCAAGTAGATGATCTAACAAGCGAAGATTTTAAAGCAATCCTAGAAGTTGGCTCAACGGTAGCCTCTTACATTGATGAAGAGACAGGGCAAGTTGATTTTGAAGGCTTACTAAAATCTGATGCTGCTGAAAAATTAGGTGAAGCAATAGAAAACTCAGACGCAATGGCAAAAACCATTGAAGATACCATGGGGAAAATATTAGAAAATGTTGGTATTGGTATTAACTTTGATGATTTCGATATTACAGGTATTGATTGGAGTAAGGAAGTTGTTGCTCTTGGAGCAATTATGTCTTCACTTGAAAAATATGGGTTGAAATTCGGCTCAGAAAGTGTATCATTTAATATCAATGACTTCACAACAGCTGAAATTGAAGATATGGTGGATACATTATTTACTTCACAAATTTTAAGTAAAAATACTAGAGTTTTGATGCAAGCAATTAAAGATATGGTACCCTCAGCTTATAAAGACCAAGTTGAAGTTAAAACTATGACTGCTGCAGAAGTAAAAGCAATATTAAATAATTTAAGAAGTTAACACTGAATCATATAAAGGAGGTGCTATAATGAAGTTGATTATTGCAATTGTCTCTAATGAAGACAGTTCGTTGGTTATGAAAGAACTCGTAAAAGAAAAATATTTCGTAACAAAGTT
>Ga0265294_10003885_pt1 | contig 18833 bp, 22 predicted proteins | sample MunlanPumphouse3_FD_192504 | JGI IMG/M metagenome (GOLD analysis project Ga0265294, IMG submission 192504) | Groundwater microbial communities from a municipal landfill in Southern Ontario, Canada - Pumphouse #3 | ecosystem: Environmental > Aquatic > Deep subsurface > Groundwater | place...
TGGATTGAGTACCTCCACACAGTCCCGCCAGAGACGATACTGTGTGGAATCATCGACAGCGCAGAGAGGGCGTTGGCAGAGCTGCAGAAGGAGGCGGAAGATGACTAAGGCAAAACATCCTGAAGCGTTTGTAATTGTCCAGCATCACTGGTGCGACCCACAATGTAAGCATAGCATTTACGGCCCCATGATGGAACGTTGGTATGCTACAATCATGCTAGAGCATCACCGGACGGTAAATCATTGCCCGGGCTGCGGTAGGTGGCTAGGGAAAGATGAAACGGGCAGACCGCTCGTGGGGCCACCTAGTTGGCGTCCAGATGAGGAAAAGGCAGCGAAGAAGGAAGGTAGCTGCACACCGTATAGCGAATGGTTTGGCGGGAACGTGTGGGGTAAAGCGTATCCTGGTAGAAATATCAATAGGCGCACTATCTATTGGACAAGACGACTTTGTGCCGATGGTGCGTGAAGACTGGGTGGCCAAGGCGCGGAGGGTATTGGAAACGGTAAGGTGGGGTACTTGGATTTGTTAGCGGTGTGGGTGGACGGCGTGCAATGTGGTACAGGATGAGAATGTTGGGGGAGGACGATGCATGGCGCATGTGCAACAAATGGACAAGAACCTGTTCGGAGAAAGCGTCGTTGACAAAAGCCTTGCTATCATCAAAGAGTTCGAGCCGCCGGAGGGATACTGGCTGGCATTCAGTGGTGGCAAGGATAGTGTTGTGCTGCTGAGGCTGGCCGAGATGGCCGGTGTGAAGTTCGAGGCACACCACAGTGTGACCACGATAGACCCTCCCGAGTTGACGAGGTTCATGAAGCGCGAGTACCCACAGGTCGTTTGGGACATGCCCGACAAGAGCTTCTTCGAGTTATGCCTATCGAAGGGGCCACCGACGACAAGGGGCAGGTGGTGTTGCGACGCCCTGAAAGAGATTGGAGGTATGGGCAGGCGAGTGCTGCTAGGTGTGCGGGCTGCGGAAAGCCCGAGGAGGTCGGGGTACAAGATAGTAAACCTATGCATGAAGGGCGGGCGCAAGGAGACGGTATCACCCATCCTGCACTGGAGTGACGATGACGTGTGGTCGTTCATACACTCTGAGAAGATACCCTACTGCCACCTGTACGATGAGGGGTTCAAGCGACTGGGGTGTGTGCTGTGCCCTATGCAGTCTAAGAAGATGGTGCAGATAAGCAAGGAGCGATGGCCCCGATACTGGTCTATGTATAGAAAGGTGTGTGATAGGGTGTGGGAAAACAGGGAGCATAGTCACGCCAAGTATCCTACGCCGGACGCGTTCTGGGGGTGGCTGATGGGTGGGGTGGCACTTACAGACGAGAGGCAAGTAGAGCTGGACTTCGATGAACAGGAGTGAGACATGGCATCACCTGCTGAGCAGATAAAGGAGAGGGGAGGCGAGCCGTGTTGCCCGTAATAATGTTGTCGGTTGCGCGGATACTGGTAGCGGTGGCGGTAGCCTTGTTCGCGGGGATGAACCTCTACTGGGCTTACTGCTGTGTGACACGGAAGGATGATAGCAGGTAGCATGAAAGCACCATTTCCTTATTTTGGCGGTAAGTCCAGAGTGGTATCAGATGTGTGGGCAAGGCTGGGTAACTGCCCTAATTATGTTGAACCGTTCTTTGGTTCAGGTGCTATTCTACTTGCACGCCCTGACAATCATGAGTGGTGGAACCGAACTGAAACTGTAAACGATGCGGACGGTTTGTTGTCGAACTTCTGGAGAGCAGTGAAGCATGACCCTGACAGTGTTGCGCAATGGGCCGATTGGCCAGTGAACGAGAACGACCTGCACGCTAGGCATAGTTGGTTGGTAGGGCGGAAAGAAGACATTACCCGCAGGTTGGAAGGTGACCCAGATTACTATGATGCCAAAGTTGCGGGATGGTGGGTATGGGGCATTAGCTGCTGGATTGGTGGGGAATGGTGTAATGCGCGGGGGCCTTGGGTTATAGATGTTGACAATGATGGTGACAAAGTACTGGTATGCAAGAGTGGTGGGAAAGGAATTACGCGAAAACGTCCGCATCTAACTCACAGTGGGTTTGGTATAAACGCGCGCAAACATCGTGGCTTGTTGCACCGACTGATGGCAAAATTGAGCTGCAGATTGCGTAATGTCCGAGTATGCTGTGGCGATTGGATACGTATAATTGGGAATGCTCCCACAGTTATAAATGGTCTAACCGGAGTATTTCTAGACCCCCCATATTCATTTGACGAACGAGCTAGTTGCCTTTACAATAAGGAAACTGATTGTGCCAAGGATGTTTTACAATGGGCCCTCACCAATGGTGATAATCCTATGCTCCGCATTGCACTTTGCGGGTATGATGGTGAACACAACGTACTCGAAGACTATGGTTGGGATGTATATGCATGGAAGGCTGCGGGTGGTTATGGTAGACAAAGTAACGGGCGCGGTTGTGCTAACTCCTACCGCGAACGCATTTGGTTCAGCCCCCATTGTTTGTCGCCGAATGTGGGGCCTGCTCAAAAGCAGCTTTTGACATGACACGGAAGGAGGAGTAACGAGAGACGGTTGGGTTACCAATTGCGGAATCAATATTCAAGGGATTGATGCGGCTTGTTCGGCAAAGGAATCATCCAACGCTACACAATAGTCAAAGGCTTCGGGGCATGGTGGCTGCCGCCCCTCCCACACATCAACGAGGCGCGCGTAACCGAACTCACAGAAGACCTGTTCACCACAGACTCCCTCCCGATACACAGGTGGTTTGCCAAGCTGTGCGAAGAGGACAAAGATACCGAGTATGTGGATTGCCTCTTCAGTGTAGCCGAGTTGGAAGAGTTGCTCGACGAAATCAAGCTTGCCCTATGCACAGAGCCGGAAGCCGATGCAGAAGCGGATAAGATTACCCGCTTGGACTTGCGCAGCCCCCACACATGCGCACGCACTTGCACGCAGCTCAAACAGTTTGCCGATGCTGCCCATGCTCACCTTGACGAAATGCGTGAGCTTGAGCAGTCATACATAATCAAACATGGGTACAGGGGAGACTGGAGCTTCATATCGGAAGATGCGGAAACAAAATGATAGTAAGCCGAAACTCACCTCAAAAACTGGGGAGAGTCTAAATGCAGGTGGAGAAGGTAGCTCTGGCCCGGCTGCAGTCAAGCTTGGTGAAACTACCTCTGAGAAGCCTGAAGCAGCATCAAGCTGCAGTCTTCTATCGGAAACTGTAGAGGTCATTCCAGGAAACAATGGAAGGTTGGACAGCCCATGACCCAAGAACCAAAGCGGGTACAATGGACATCAACAGTAGAGGGCGAGACCACCAAGTACTACCGGTTCTTCGTATCCTTCCTCGGGGACAATATGGTAGACCCGTACACGCGTTTCGAGGTGTACACGGAAGAGGATGCCCAACTTGCCGAGGATACTATCAACAAGTTGCTGGAGTGTGCAAGGGCGGGGCTTGACATCCGGGTCAATCCGGGGGATACTGAGAACCCCAGCTTGTACATGTGGGTGGAGACGCCCGAGGGTATGCAGGACTTGGTGAGCATAGAACTGTGGAAGCACCAGGATGCGAGTGAGGTAGCTGATGCGCTGAGGAAGGAACTAGAGGCAGAGAAGCCGTGAGTACCCGCAGGTAATATGGGACATGCCAGAGAAAAGCTTCTTTGAGTTGTGTGCCAACGATTACCCACCTACTAGGATAATGCGCTGATGCTGTCGGGCGTTGAAGGAACAAGGCGGCGAAGGCCGGAGGGTACTCCTCGGTGGCAGGGCTGTATGTGAGGAAGTTACCCGTCCTGGCTCACTATCTTCCGCATTGTCAAAGCTTCGGGTATGGCCATGCCTTCCTACATGCGGGAGGAGGAGTAGACTATGGGCCGCCAAGTACTGCGCAGATATGGCGAACCCTGGGAGGAGACGGAACGTGAGCATGTCCACAAGTACTATAAGCTGCTTGGTGCCAGGTCATGCGCTAACTACCTAGGCCGCCCCATCAGTGGTGTCAGAGCAATGGCACGTAAGCTGGGAGTAGCAACTCGTAGAGAGTGGACAAAGAAGGAAATCCGCTTTGTGCAGGATAACTATGAGCGGATAGGCGGCAAGTGTGGTAAACATATAAACCGTAGCAGGGGGGCAATCCGTGCCAAAGCGAAACAGTTGGGCCTGTCCTATACGGGGAGACCGTGGGAGGATGGGGAGGATAGTTACATTGTGGGAGTAGTGCGGGAGGTAGCGGCTGCACTGGGGAGGTCACCGCAAAGCTTGGCGAAGAGACTGGAGCGGTTGGTGGCTAGTGGTAACACGGAAGCCCTGTGAGCGTCTGTTATATCCTAGGCGACCATTAGCATTACTCCTGTATATAACTTGCTTAGAACGCTTCCTGGGGCAACTGAGAGGTATTGCAGCTTCGGAGGGACAGACTGGAGGCGCGGAATGTTAGGGAAGAACCTACCCGCTTGGCTTGTCTACGGTATCATCACGGTGGCCATTGCGCTACTTGCCGGCGGATGCACATATCTTTGTATCATCAGCCATACAATAGGAGAATAGAATGCCTGTAGAGGTAACGAGTCTAGAGTTCCAACACGTAGTACTGAATGCAGAGCAGCCCGTACTGGTAAACTTTCATGCCCCGTGGTGCCAACCGTGCAAGGCTATTGCCAAGGATGTAGATGCGGTTGCAGAGCGGTATCGGGGGAAGGCAGTGGTGGCCAAGGTGGATATTGCGGTAGCGGGTAACGAGGACTTGGCTAACCGGTATCAGGTGCGGAGTATACCCTGCTTGATGATGTTCAGGGGCGGGAAGGTACAGAGTGTGCTGCATGGGGTGCAGCCGGTAGAGGACATTGCAGCGGCTATTGATGATGTTCTCTGAATTAGGTTGGAATGAGTACAATACAACGGGCATACAAAACTGAGCTTGACCCAAACGCTACCCAAACACGACTGTTCTTTCAGTACAGTGGGGCAGTACGGTTTGCGTACAACTGGATGCTGGCCAGAAGAGAAGCTCACTACAAGGAAACAGGGGAAACAATTAGCGGGTATGCGCTAGTCAAAGAGTTCCGCGCTGCCAAAGATACAGAGTTCCCGTGGTTCCGTAAGTATGCTGCCCGTGTCGAGGAAACCGCATACCGCGCATTAGATGCCGCCTATGACAGGTTCTTCCGAATGTGTAGAGGTGACCTGCCCAAGCCAAAGCTACGGAAGCCCCGCAAAGATGGTAAGCCTGCAGGTTTCCCTCGGTTCAAGTCAAGGAAGCAAGGGCCGACACCGTTCAAGTTCTGGGGCCTGAAGCCTGAACATATCGAACCACAACGTATCCGGTTCCAAAGAATAGGGTGGGTACGCATCAAGGAGAAGAACTACTTGCCTGTAGGTGCTAAGACACTTTCTGCTACAGTATCTTATAGGGCAGGGCGTTGGTATGTTAGTGTACAGGCAGAAGTAGCAGCCCCCAAACCTACTACAAAGAAGGGTGGTGTGCTAGGTGTAGATGTAGGTATCCGCTTCCTAGCTACTGCTTCCGATGGCAGGCAGTGGAAGAACCCGAAAGCTTTACGCAAGGCACAACGGAAGCTAAGAACTATAAGCAAGAAGCTATCCCGCCAACAGAAGGGTAGTAACGGTTGGCAGGTTACAAGGTTGAGACTTGCCAAGACCCATGCACGTATTGCCAACATCAGGACACATGCGCTGCATCAGGTTAGTAACGAACTGATAGCGTCATGCCCCTCCGCAGTCTGTATCGAGACACTCAATGTCAAGGGTATGGCTAGCAACCGTCACCTTGCAATGTCTGTCCATGATGCGGGTATGGGAGAGTTACACAGGCAGATACGTTACAAGGCAGCGTGGCATGGTGTCGCGGTAGTCGAAGCTGACCAGTGGTATCCGAGCAGCAAACGTTGTTCGGAGTGTGGTACAATCAACCGGGAGTTAGTGTTGGGGGATACTCAGTTTGCTTGCTTGGAGTGTGGTGTGGTGTTGGATAGAGACTTGAATGCTGCAAACAATTTACGTTCATACAGTAAGCAGGAACTCGCATCGAAAACCGGTGAGAGTATAAATGCGGGTGGAGAAGGTAGCTCTGGTCAGGCTGCAGTCAAGCTTGGTGAAACTACCTCTGTGAAGCCTGAAGCAGCGGCATGCTGCAGTCCTCTACCGGAAACTGTAGAGGCCGTCCTCGCGAACTTGGGCAATTAGTTGTAATCGAACACTTGTTTAGTGTTTTACCCACATGGGTGGGGACGGTTGGAAGCCCCCTTTGCAGTTACCAATTGCGGAATCGTTTTACCCACATGGGTGGGGACGGTTGGTTTGCTGTGGTTCGGGACTTGAGGAATGCTGGGTTTTACCCACATGGGTGGGGACGGTTGGAAGTCAATGTCGGCCCCGAACCCGATTAGTCCGTTTTACCCACATGGGTGGGGACGGTTGGAACCCAGACGAGTCGCCTACAATCCAAAAACCTTGGAGCGCGAACTCAATCATCCGCCAGCGTGACAGAGAGAGGCCCCCTTAGCGTGGGGGGCCTCTTTCTCTTCGGCATGATGAGTAGCGGGGCGAACCCTATCAAGCCCCAACCAACCAGGGGGCACTACTCGCAAATTGGCCTATCGTCAACGAACACCTTCCCCAGTGTAGCAAGATGCTGAGCGTGGACACCAATCCCATAGTACTCCAGTAGTGGCCGCAAGTCAACCCGCGCAGTACCGTTCTCTATCCGCAGGTGGCAATCAATAACCTCACTGGGGCCATCTATTCCCCTCGTTTGCAGTATCAGCGGCTTCTCCTCCATAACCTCCCCCTCCATCCTTTTCTTCAACTCTGCACGTGCCCATTCCCTTGTTATCTTCGACCCGGGGCATGACTTGGCCGCAGCATCCCTATGCAAGAACATATTCCCCACAGGTATGTTGTACTGCTTATGCACCGCTGCCAGAACCCGCAACCCTGTATCCAATGCTTTGGGCATGGGGCTAAGCGACTCCACATCAAAGTCGCCTATCACCTCTATACCGAATGCGTGCTTGTTCAGGAATTGCCTATCGCTATACGCCAACGCTACAAGGTCACTGGGCACCTGACTCCACGGTCTGGATATATTAGCATGGGCATAGTTAGCTGCCGACAGAGGCCGGGCATTGTACACTAACCCATCCGGTGCAGCATACGCATTAGCACCTATATCACTCCACCCGTTAGTCTTCACATGGTAGTCGCAGATACCTTTGATGGTGGACAACCCTTTGTACTGTGCAGCGTTCGGCCTATAGGTATGATGCAGCACAGTAGCTTTGATACCGTTCTTCGGCTTCTGTGCAGGCAGGTACTGTGTGATGAACTCATCCAGTGTATACGCACGTATTGTAACCATTGCCGCCCCCTGATATTCTTCTTGATACTCTTCTCTGAACCAATGCATACCGATGTCACGCAGGTGGGATTGTGCAGGCATACTCGTGGTGTATCGCAGGCAGTCCGCAGACGCCTGATTAGCGGGAGTAATGCTAACCCCTTGTCTGGTAACTGAACGGCCCTCTACGAACTCTGTGGACGCAGTGAGACCCATCCAGTTCTCCCAACCGTCCCGGGGGCCATTCTTTCCCCTATACCAATACTTGAACCGTAGCGCACAACCCAGCATCTGCTTCTCTACCCCAAACCATCCCCCTTGCCTGGGGCCATTATCCGTCTTGTCCACACCACACAGGTAGAGTAGTTTCGTCTCCTCCCCCAGCTTACCTCCTTGGTAATCCCGAGTAGTCCCATCCCATGCATACGTGATAGCCGACTGCTCAAGCTGCATACGGGTAACGAGTAAGTGTTCTGCTACTCCCACAGAGGCTGCTACGTCCCTGAGCATACTCTCAAACCCGGGTACACGCCTGAGCAAGCCCCCTGCATTAGTCTGCAACCAGTCCTCCGGCAAAGGCTTGTACTCTTCTACCCAGTGTTGTGGGATAATCACCATAGCTAATAGAACCCCCATCTATGCTCTTGCGTGTACCGAGTGCTTGCCTACGTACATGTGAATGGTAGCCGCGCCCAGTACGGATGGTGCATATCCTTTCTCGGCAGCATACGACCTGCTTTCGTGCTTGAGAAAGCAGCCTGCCCCCACCAAAGGAACGTCAGTAACCTCGATGCGGTTGTCCCTTGCCACCTGTCTGCGCGTCTTCTGTACAGCGGCCTTCTGGTGCCTGTGGCCCATGACTATGAAATCAGCAGAGTTGGACTTCTCTAGCCGCTCCATAGAGTTGAAGAAGGAACCCCATGTTTGGCCTGCCCCCACACCATGATGATGATAGCCAATATACTCCTGCTGCGTAGTATACCGGCGTGACCTGGCTTTCGGGTTGAATGTCTTGATAACGTAGCGCACATAGCTTTCATATCCCAAGTACGGTATCTTCAACTGTCTGGCTATGTCGCGTACTGGGTTGTGGTCTATCTTCAAAGCCTTAGCGATACGTTCGTCATGATTGCCGCAGTGCAAACCGATACACTGTCCGGCTATGAGTGATATATCATCAAGCGCAAGTGTAACCGCCTCATCATAGGACAACTCTTGTTCTATCATGGACTTGCCGGGGGAGGTGGTAATGGCCTGGTCAAACATATCACCAAGGAATATCCACTTCACATGGGGGTTGTCATGTATCCAGTCTCGTAGCTTCAGCCACCTGCCATAGTCAACAGCTTTGTGGCCATAGTGAATATCCGACACAGTGATAAGGGTAGCGTGTTCAAGGTCATTCGGCAGATACCAGTTATACTCATAGGCCATTTCCGGCCCCGCAGTAGCATCGAGGTACTGCTTGCGTATATCGTCAACAGTCTTCTCCTGCTGCGGGTAGCGTGACCAGACATAATCATGCTGTTCTCGGCGGCACACTTCCAGTCCGCTTGCGGCAAAGGTCTTACTGATATGGTGAAGACTTTTCCTACTGTAGCCAAGGAACTCTGCAGCAGATAGGGGGCTACCGTTGCACAGAACCCACAGTGCGGCTACCCCCTCATCCCCCAAGTCTTGCTTGTACTTGCCCCGCTGCCCTCGATATTTCTCCAACATTTTCAATGCATTTTCTTCTGTCGGTAGACGCATGAAGCCCTCCTATTTCTTCTGCAGCCAATCTTCGCCTAGGACTTCTTCTGTGCGGAAACTCTTGATAGTAGATATGATGTCATGCACAGGTTGCGGTGCGTAGACAGCTATCAGAGTAGCTACAATAGACAGCACCAATGGGGAACCTTGTGACCACAAGATATAGGCACACAGGAACCCACTGGATACCCCTGCCAGTATCGAAGCTAGCTCAGGAGGGAAACTCTTCACCTTGAAGATGATTGTCGCCACCTGTTTCACAAACTCGGCGGCAGCAGCACCGGCAATACCTGCTACCCCTGCGGTGATAACTACCGCCTCCGCTACACACTTGGTCAGGCTAACATAATCCATCTATCACACCTTCCAATCGCCCTTACTATAATAGGTACGACCCAACCATCCCCGTACAGTCTGGGGACAGCCTCTACAGTTTCCGGTAGAGGACTGCAACAAGTCGTTGCTTCAGGCTTCTCAGAGGTAGTTTCGTCAAGCCCAACATCAGCTTGGCCAGAGCTTCCTTCTCCACCCGCATTTATACTCTCACCGGTTTTCGAGGTGAGTTCTTCACTCGGGAAGTTTTGTACGCCTCAAGCACATCATCTATGGCCAGACTACGAGGGGATAACTTGCTGATGAACCGGATACGACTGTTAGTAGCTACAATCTTTGCTACGTGTCTGCTTCGGCTGTGGGGGACAATTGCATAGCTACCCGCCTGTATGTTGATACCTGCGGGAACCCATTTCCCCTTGTGCCACAGTGATACCTCGCCCAGCTTCTTATCATAGACACGAAGAACCCGCTCACCTTCTGGGCGGGACTGGGCGAACGCTTCTATCTGCTCATCACTGCCACGCTTCTTATAACCCCGACACTCTACCCACATGCGTATATCGGGAAGGTAGAAGTCAGGCATGTAATGGTAGCCCCCGGGGAGAAGGAAGGATTTCGGTTCGTACTCCCATGCAATACCCAGGGCATCCAGTACATAGGCCATTTCCGCCTCGAACCGGCTGCGGAACTCATGACCGTTATAATCGGTAGGTATCGCTTTCGGTGTGCGCATCATCAACCGTCCTCTACGCCCCACATGCCTCTCAATCGCCTGAGGTTTCGTTCTAAGGGAGTTCTAGGCAAAAGTAATGCTACCCCCTTACTCAAACAAAACAGAGGCTTGTAGAGCTTCCATACTCAACCCGTCACTTTACAAAGTGATTTACAAGCAGTGTCACCACAGCCACAATCGCCCCCACACTAATTCGGTCATACCAGGATATGCGTGCTTCCTTGATACCGTCAATGCATGTCTTCATGTCGTCCACGCGTTTGTTCACTGACCGAATACCGTCCTTCATTTCGTCCACCTCGCGCCGGGTAACGTGGCTACCGTTGCTACTGGTGTGGTCTTTGACAAGGTTCGATAGGGCAAGTATGTCCTGAGTATTGCGCTTGCTACGTTCTTCAATAGCACTGTACATGTGCGGAGTATCCTGAGAAGCCATAATTTCCTCCTGCTGTTGTTACACCACAAGTAACATCCTTTCTCTGGGATGGCACTAGTCACTTTTCAATTCCTCAATCAGTAGCGTTATGGCCAGATACCACACCTCGCTGAGCATATCCGTCGGTATTGTAGGAAAGGCTTCCGATACGTCGCGGAGTAGGTCATCTGATATACGCATGATGTAGTCGGCGCAGGCCTCTCTATCAACCTCTTCGGCGGACGGGCCAATCAGCAACTCGATAAACTCCGCAATAATGCTCATAGTCAGGTTATCATCCCCACTAGTGCTTCGGTGGCGTCTTCAATACTCCAACCATTATTGTTGTGGAGGACATCCCAATTGAACTCATCCGCTGCCTCCCTATACCATTCGGTTGCCTGGATTATGTCCCGTGCCTCCTCAGCCCGAACTACCCTCTTATCCCGCTGTTCAAGGCGACTCCAAACGGTAGAGTACTCTACGATAGCCACCACAATCTTTGGGCAGGGAATATCCTTGAGCAGGTCGGCATACATGTTGGCGATAAAGTCTAGGTTTTCCTCCGTATCCCCTTGGTAGGCAAAGGTAGAGGGGAAGCTGCGCACTGACAGGACACGTTTCCCTGACTGTATCAGCGGGTAGATTGTTGTATCGTATGTATGGCGAACTAGCCCACCGTAGAACATGATACGTGCTTCCCGTGTCCAAGCATGTTCGTACAGTAGTTTGGCGACGGCGCGGCCTTGTGGTGTGCCTGATGGTTCCTCCACAACTACCAGGTCAGGTATCTGTTCTGCGGCTAGCTTGGCAAGGGTACTCTTTCCTGTACCGTCGGCCCCCTCGAGTACTATCCAGCTATCCGTCTTCTCCTTTTGTGCGCCGAAAACCCTTTCCATAGTCTGCTTTCCTCTTTCCCGCTACTGTGTGTTGTCCAGTCTACCGGCTATTGTTACGGACACATCAACAAGGTTATCTGTCCCCGTATCCTTGTTCACTTCTATGATTGTCCTCTCAGGGTGCACCGCCTCCAACACAAGGTAGCTACAATCCGCATCGGATAGCTCCACCTCCACAGAGTATCGTGCTACAAACCTGTCGTGGCTAATCGTCAGGCGCGTTGTGGTATCGCCAACAGAAGACCAGTCAATTGCCTCTTCCTCTACAACAGTATCTACAGAACCTAGTCTGCCCCACATAGTCCTGCCATGCCCCACAGGATAGTTGTCTACCGTAGTCACATCACCACTTGCATCAATGTCTACTGCGGCTATGAGTATATCGTCATCACTGGTCTCGGGGGTTGTCCTTGCTTCCCACTGCACTCTACCGTGGCGTGCTAGCCCAAACAATTCTGTGGCAAAGACATAGTTGGTGGTATCGGGTGTGTAGTCCTGCACAAAGAAGAAGGTTACCGTGTAAGTATCGCCTATATCAGGTGCTTGGGCTAATGGTGTTTCCCATGAGAACTTGTTTTGTGCTTCCGACCACTCCACCACCTGTACAGTTTGACCCAGCAAGTCACCTGATGTGAAAACAACAAACGCGCCTGTCCAGTGATGGTCTACCCCTGTGGCGTTAGTGTCCACAATGTAGAGAGTATTAGCATCACTGACTACACCATTGTACTCAAGGTTAGACCCCATGAGAATTGCTTTGCCAGCCAACATACCTGCAATAGCCGAACCTGCCTCAGGGAGCTTTATCCTGCCCGTGGTTTCATCTATTTCAGCGGTAGGTTTCTCCCTGTGGATAAGCCCATTGCCGATTAGCTTGGAGAGAAGTACGTTGGCCACAGTATTTTCCAGATACAGGGCAAGCCTGTTGTTGTCATCAGCATAGCTCAGGTCACCTGCGCCCCTATCATACGCAAGTTGAAGCTTCCCAGTCCGCAAGTCACTCATCAGCTATACGTCCCCTCGTCATAGTACGTGTAGTTATAGACCGCTACCTTATTCATAGTACCCGGGCCATTGTGTGTGGTCAGGTAGACCGGAGAAGACGCGCCCCACACTGACCGGTCAACAAACTTGGACGCTACGGTATGGTCATTGGCCTGCCCGTGCTTGATACTGCGTTGCAATCGCTGGAAGAGAGTTACCCAGTTGGCTTTCGTGGCTACCTTCTTCATGTAGGTATGTCCCCTATATGCACACCGCGCAATGTGGTGCCTTCTGTATAGTTACCAATGCGTACATTGTTATGGCTGTATGATACCACACGGAACTTCTTCCCGTCAAGACCAAGCCTGTTAGCCCCTGCGATGATGAAGACTCTACCTAGCTCAGCGTTTGGGAGGAATGGGCAGGTAACCTCAACTTGGAGAGGGCGGCGTGAGTACTTACCGTACAATGCATAGGCAACGCTGTTGACCAACTCCTGTGTGTTGGCCCATGCTAGCGGCCCTTCCTCATACGATTTGACATACCCCAGGCTACAACCCTTCCCCTGTTGCACACCATGCACCGAGTACCAGTCTGTTAGAGTAGCCGAAATGGGAGTTTCCTTTCTCCCATAGCGCACACCTGTGACCGTAACCTGATTGTAGTAATCGTCCGCTATAGACAGTTCGGGTGCGTTGATAGTGTGTGCCATGACGGTTAGGACACTGCCTGTCTGAGGATGTGGGTTGATTAGACCATCATAGTCCAACCCCAGTCTACCGGCGTCATAGGCAGAAGCGCAGATGTAGTAGTCGGCAGCATAGGGTTGGTTCAGTCCCGTGCGTATGGCATCAGCCGTCAAGCAACCGGAAGAGGCAGGGCCATCCAGCAGGTGGTAGATAAAATAGCGGTGTGATGTGGGGTCGCCTGTGCGCAAGGTTCGACAGTAGGGACAACACTTGACCAGAGTAGGCGTCCTCGACACAGGACTGAAAGCTACCTCGAGGTGCGCCAAACCAGAGTAGAAGAACACTGTCTTGAGGAACGCTAACCAACTACTTCCCTCCTGCGCTTGCCAGAATGGATTACCCGGAGGCCCACCATTCAAAGTCTGGACAGGTACGGGTTGTGACCCGGGAGGCGCAGACAGGTTCTCTACATAGGCACCGGCATCACCTGTGGGGTCATTAGTCCCCTGCAGCGATAGTAGATTAGCTACCATGCCGACAACATCATTCACATCCCAACAGTCAAAGACAAAGTTGCTATCGGTTACCTTCCTATCCAGTAATGCATCCCCACCACCACTTATATCAGCAGTCATAAGGGTAGACACGCCACTGTGCATAGAACCCGAAGGTGGTGATGTGATATACCCATCCAGTACCAAGTTCCACGGTGCTACCCCAAACGAGCGGTCAACCTCGGTGTATTTGAACCCCCCTGGCTTTGGCTCAGCACCTTCTACCGGTTCCTCGGGTAGCTCTTCAGGCATTAGTCATCACCACCATTATTGTCGCCATTATCATCATCACCGTTCTCTGCCACTTCCTCCAACACCATACGGTACGAACCCATGACCATAATGCGTGTCGGCTCCCACGTATCCAACATAGTACTTGGTGTTTGCGGGTCTAATGGCCGAGGATTGTTGTCCAGTACAATTGAACCTGAAGCGGATATGTCAGTCATGGACTTGTCTACACTAAGTGTGTCCGCGCGAATAGGCGAGAATGTGATGTTAGTAGTGTTGTCCAGCATCACACACTGTTTGTTGACGCGCAGGTCGAATACTTGTGGACTGCGCCACATTTCTACTGAGGCTTCCCCACTGGTGGTGGTACACACAGACTTGCAGGAGGGTATGCGCAAAAGGTACTCGTAGTACTTACCGTTAGGGTCAGTAGCCCGTGTTTCGACCACCTTACCGGCAATGGTATGGCCCGGCTTACCTGTGATGTCCTCCACCATAGGTTCGGTGTCAATACCGCTACCCGGGTGGGTTTCTGCCGCAAACCATGTTTCTGTATCGGGATTGTAGTCCATGACCTTATGGCGGTAGCCCTGTTGGCTTATAGGTGCCTGATTAGCCGAGTGAGGGTAGGGCAGGCTTCGTACCGGTGTCTGGAACCAACCTTCACGGGGCATGATAATAGGGATAAACGAAACCCCCCACATACCACCATTGCTCCCCACTGTAAGCTTACCCGCAGGTATACCCGGATTAGCAAACGGTGTGTTGTGCGCCACCCGTGAGTCGGGATAGTAGAAGAAGGTAGCGTTCTGGAAGGCATTGTTGGACACTACAATCCCCTTGTAGGTAGCGGTTATCCAGAGATACTGAGGCTTCCCCGGCAGTTTGGACTGGTCTGCTATGGTAGACTGCGGGAGGGGGCTGAACGATTCGCACTTCAATTCCTTGTACCGGCCCCCAGTATGTTTTGTGCTTACCCAGTACAACCGCATAGAACCGTCAGGGTCATACGGTATGTTGAGGTAGTAGGACTCATCATTTGTTTCCCCAAAGCGTATAAACATGTTGTATGCGCCGAGGAGTGCGCGTGATTCCTCACTGGCAGTAAACGGTTGTCCGCGCCACAAGCCCAAACTGAACATTGGATTGGCTGGCAAGTTGAACATGGATTTCACGTAAGACCAGTCCGGGTCTTCGGTTACGTCCCCACCTGTTACCTTGTTGTACTTCATTACAGGGGGAGTGATTGCCCCTGCATCGTTACTCTCACCCGGTTCAAGCCCGAATGTCCATGCTTGCGAATCGTAACTGAAGCCATATCCACCAACGGCGAAATGGTGTTGCGAAGTAGGTACTCCGGGTATGTCAATGCCAATAGTCTGGTAGAGGCTACCGTCAGGTTTTCTGCGCATGTCGTGTATCGGTGTGCAGATAACAGGTGCGGCGTCCCCCGGTACACCTGTGATCGCCATGAGGGACTTGACACTCCATTTGCCTGTAGCGTGGTCATACAGTGCGCCCACCACGTCATCGAAGGTGCCTTCGTGGGAGGGGAACATGTCGGAGAGGGAGACATCGTAGACTATGCAGCCGTCTGTACCCACTTCTTCGGCGGTATGGGAGTCGGACAGCACGTCATAGGAGCCGTACCCCTGATAGATGGTGCGGTATGGTTGTCCCCCCGAGCCGAGTTGGACTTGCATTTTTGGGTGCGTCAGGTAGGTTTTGCCCATGTTGGGTTACCTCTGTGCATATCTGGTGGGGCGGGTACTAGCCGTCATCACCGTTTCCGTTATCATCATCGCCATTGTCATTGTTGCCTGCGTCAAACTGTACCCATGTTCTACCAACATCATCGGAGTAGAACGTTATCGGGTTTGACTCACTCCCCGCTAACACACTGACGTACAACAGCCCGCTATGATTCCGGCTTATTGAAGGTTGGCTAGCATCATTTCCCACAGAGGCTACCAGCACTGAAGGCCCCCAGCTAAGGAGTTGCCTATTCAGTCGCCTCACATAGACATTTCCACCGATTGTGTATGCTTCCCAGATAATGTCCCACGGGTCGCGCATAGCATTTATACCTCCATCGAACCTATCCAGTGAGGATTCGTAGTACCTATGTACCCACTGGCGTTCGTACAAGCGGGGGATAGGCGTTCCTTTCTTCCCCACACGGTAATTCCAGAACACAGGGGTAGTATCATTATAAGCATAGACAATATCGTCACCTGTTGCCCAGTATGCATACCCATTCACAGAAGCATACTTGTGGATAAGCCAATTAGTTTCGGGCATACCTTCAGGTTTGTGATAGATGGACACATAATTCAACCGGTCAGTATCATCAGCGAACCCGTGCATACCACCCTGCACACATACCACCCCATGAGGCTTGTAGACTAGTTGTGGCGCGGCCTGCCATCTATATGCACCAATGCGTCCTGCATAAGCATCGGGAGGTTGTGAGCTATCTGTTGCACCGGCCACAACAATGGTATCTTGTGCTTCTTCAAAATCAAATGAGTACCCAAAGGTAAGTCTGTTGTCATCAGCGTCTAGAACCATCGCATCCCAGTTATCAGGTAAACGCCAATTCCACCCTTCGCAGCACCCGGATAACAGGATAAGGAAATCTTCTAGCTGCCATGCAGTCGAACCATCAAGCGTCAGTTGTAGCGTTTGCGTCCAAGCCCAATTGATAAGCTCGACAAGAGGTTCATGCCCATTGTACACACGGAAGTTGCCTGGTGCGCAGAGTGCATGTTCGTACAACCCATTTACGACGCCACGTACTCCGCCGGATACATAAGCGTGTCGAGCCTCATGCATTGTCGCAAGTGCTTGTGGTTTAGCTACAGCATCATACAATTCTACATCTACTAATTCCCACACGCGGTCGTCGGCAGTGTTGTCTACAAATAGCTCTATCTTGGACACGTGCCGCAGGTCAGGAATGTCGGGTAGGTGCTCTGCAAAGTCAAAGACAATTGCATCACCGTCCGGGTGGTCTTTACCTTCAAAGGTAGTTTGTTGCGGCGGCCCCAGTGACACAGTTACCTCACGTATGCCGGAAGCACCAGTCAGGTCAAGGATATGGCTATCGGATACCTGTTCTTCGTGGTGTGTAAGTGTTAGCTTGTACCCATCATCACCAACGGTAGCACTTGTGCCGGGCAGCCAACCCATGTCTTCTACCCATGTACGTAGCTTGACCTTCAAATATCGGTGACTGGAGTAGCAACTTACATCTTCGGGGCCTATTATGTAGCCCGTCTTGTCCTCAATATCCTGCCAGTCCCAATCATCAAACACTTGCCCAAAGTAGTTCGCCCGCCTGATGATATAAGATGTGGGAAATGGTGCCCAGTTACCCGTTTGATTGCCATAGTCTATTAGTGCTTGGCACCGAGGTAGCCATGATGATTGCAGGTTGCGGTAGAGGGTAAAGGGCTTCTTCTCGGTTGTGTTGAACTGTACCGGTTCCTCTAGTTTTGGGAGTAGGTTGGCAATGTGGTCATCGTCACATTCCCATACACTAGGACGTTTTGTCGTCCCCTGAGGTATATCTATGGCTACGTTATACCGCTCGACTGGTATTTCAAACCGAGGACTAGCATCCGGCATTGGATTGAGTAGATGTGGGATACCAATCGGGAAGCGCAGAGGATGCTCGAGGTCGCCCTTCGGATAAAGATTGTGCTTGATGTGGCTCTTGCGGTCTACATGTAGAAGGATATTCGGCCCTTCCCAAAATCTACAGTTGTCTCCTCCAAGCGGAGGTTGTGCGTAGACACCCAGTTTATGTAAGTCTCCCAATCTTACAGGGATGCTATCACCGTATTCAAAATCATCATCCTCTGATGCCATTGGTACTTGGGTTTCGCTTTTATGGGGCCATGAAATCTTCCCGTCCATTTCGGGGACTTTGCGAAACCCTCCCCATACCAGAACGTCATCATAGCGTTCGTTGTGCTTAGTCTCCCCCCAATCGCATAGCCCATACCTAGACCAATCTACTACCAATGGTGGGTATAGCTTTACATCAAGGCAACATGTGTGGCGCCCACCAAAGCCTCCATCATTCCACCACTCAAGTTTATTTCCACTCCCAGTAAGATAGCAATAAACATCACTGCCTACTACTGGTACCTCCTCGGAAATATTTACATGGTCAAAATTATACGGGAATAGATTAGTATTCAGTGTTGTGGTACATGAAGTCATTGCATCGTCAGCTTGATATTTACAGCTTTCTAGGTATATAAAATCGCTGGGAAGAATCCTAGCCCAAAATGGCTCGCCTTCGGGGGGATTGTTTTCGCCGTTTATCATATCCCAGCTCAAATCACCAAACGTGACGTGGATTTCCCCGGGGTCATCGTCTGTTATCCAATTGTCCGCAGCATACATTTCTATACTGTGCGTAGGATTTGGCGACGGGTTCTCCTCGTTTGGTTTCATACGCCCACTTCCGAATGGGCCAGAAATATCTATTCCATACGTTCGGCGTATGTGGTAACCACTAACATTTATTGAGAACGGCAAGCATAAATCCTCACCCAAACTAAATGGGCGATTGATGATTTTGATGTGGTCAAACCAATTGTCGGCCTGAGTGAAAAGAACATAGCCAAACTCATTACGGTGGTATGTAAAGTCTGTAACATACCAACAAGCTAATGTTACGCTGCCGATTATCATGCGCCATTCAAAATGTGGTGCTATGTCGACTTCGTGCTCATCCTCATAGAACACATTTTTATTTACACATATCTCCCCGCTTAGTGTAATATTGTCATAGCCGATTGTGGTATCTACGTTTCCCATTATGCAGTCCTGACACTACCCTTCAAACTCAATAGCGTAAGT
>Ga0265294_10003886_pt1 | contig 18832 bp, 18 predicted proteins | sample MunlanPumphouse3_FD_192504 | JGI IMG/M metagenome (GOLD analysis project Ga0265294, IMG submission 192504) | Groundwater microbial communities from a municipal landfill in Southern Ontario, Canada - Pumphouse #3 | ecosystem: Environmental > Aquatic > Deep subsurface > Groundwater | place...
GGATGATGCACCCCTGTTTGGCCCAGTAGCCTTGCAGGGAGAGGATAAGATCCTGGAATGTCACAATGTGGTCCTCCGATGGGAGAAGTGTGCAGAAACGCAAAAAAAGATTTGTAAAATAGCAGGTCTGAGCGGTGCGGTCAAGGAGCGGATGCGTTCTTGCCCGCCACGGCAGCAGGATTTTCCAATCGCTTTGCTGAATGACGTTCAGTCATTGTGTCAGGTTCCTTGAAAACTGCTCCATGTTGTAAAACCTGGAACTCGGAACCAATGTCATGGTGGGCACTGGGCACACATGGATTTGAACAGATTGGTACTCAGATAACGATCTCCGCGGTCTGGGACAATGACTACGATTGAACCGGAATCAAGTTCTTCTGCCAGTTTAAGTGCGCCTGCAATAGCGGCCCCGCCTGACATACCGCAGAAGATTCCCTCGTGAGCCGCCAGTTGGCGGGCAGTTTCAAAGGCGGTGTCATCGTCGATGACCATCTTTCGATCCAGTGCGCTCTCATCATAAATGGGTGGCACAATGGCCTCCTTCATGTTTTTGAGCCCCTGAATCTTGTGCCCCAGTACCGGTTCGATACCAATTATTTCTATATCCGGTCGAACTGCGTGAAAATACCGCGCTGACCCCATCAGGGTGCCGCTCGTGCCCATTCCGGCCACGAAATGGGTGATCCGACCCTTTGTCTGTTGCATGATCTCTGGTGCGGTGGTTTCGAAGTGGGCCAGTGCATTATTAGGATTCGCGTACTGGTTGGGCATGTAATAGACGTGTGGCTCCTCTCCATAGATCTTGTGCGCCAGGCGGATTGCCCCGTCTGTGGCCTCGCAGCCTGGCGAGAGTACAATTTCGGCCCCATATGCTTCAAGAACGCTGCGCCGTTCCATGCTGACACAGGCCGGCATGGCTAGCTTGATCCGGTATCCGCGGGCTGCTGCAATCATGGCCAGGGCGATGCCGGTGTTGCCCGAGGTGGGTTCGAGTATGACCTTGTCGGGGGTCAGTTCGCCGCTCTTCTCGGCAGCCAGGATCATCTGACGCGCAGGGCGATCCTTGATCGACCCACCCGGATTGTTGCCCTCCAGCTTGGCCAGTATGGTGACGCGCGAATTGGGATTGATGTTGGTGATGGATACCAGCGGTGTGTTGCCGATAGATTCGATAAGACTCTGACCTTTCATATGGTTCCTTTCATTAGTGTACTTATCCTGTTTTATCGGGGTCAGGAGCATACACATGAACATTTGTATATAGCCTCCCCGACAGCATGGTCAAGACAAATAACGGCGAAACCGGTGTAATAGGGAATATTTTTAGTTGACAAGTCCAAGTCAATGGAGGTAACGTTTTCAAAGCCTCAGTTTGAGATATTTCCAACTAGCTGTTTGCGACCCCACAAATCCTTCGTAATAAATTATACTTAGAATTCTTGACATGCCAATGACCTGTTCATACGGGAAGATTCCTGTCGTAACGATTTCTCTCCAGTACCGCTTTTGAGGTCACAGTAACCCATACTTCTATTCATATCCCAGCCCCGATGAACACCCACTTTTGCAGCCGCATTGTGCATGCCATATAGACATGCCGGAGAACCGATGAACCTACAGGAACTGAAAGGCAAGAAGATCAACGAGCTTAACTCTGTTGCACGTGAGCTCAACATTGAGGGGGCATCCAGCCTGCGCAAGCAGGATCTGATCTTTGCCATTCTCAATGCCCAGACTGAACAGAACGGCTCGATTTACGGCGAGGGGGTGCTGGAGACCCTGCAGGATGGTTTCGGTTTTCTGCGTGCCACGGATTATAACTATTTGCCGGGACCGGATGACATCTATGTTTCCCCCAGTCAAATCCGTCGTTTCAATCTGCGCACCGGTGACACGGTTTCCGGTCAAATCCGCCCTCCCAAGGAAGGGGAGCGCTACTTTGCCCTGCTCAAGGTGGAGGAGGTCAATCATGAGCCACCCGAGGTGGCCCGTGACAAGATCCTCTTCGACAACCTGACGCCGCTTTACCCCGAGGAAAAGCTCAAGCTGGAGACAGTCCCCGACAATATGCCCATGCGGGTGATCGAACTGGTCGCCCCCATCGGAAAGGGACAGCGTGGTCTGATCGTTGCTCCGCCCCGCACCGGCAAGACCATGTTGATCCAGAATATTGCCAATTCAATTGCCGCCAACCATCCTGAGGTTTATCTGATCGTCCTCTTGATTGATGAACGCCCGGAGGAAGTTACTGATATGCAGCGTTCGGTCAACGGTGAGGTTATCTCCTCGACCTTTGACGAGCCGGCCACCCGTCATGTCCAGGTAGCCGAGATGGTCATCGAGAAGGCCAAGCGCCTGGTGGAACATAAACGTGACGTCGTGATCCTGCTGGATTCCATCACCCGCCTGGCCCGCGCCTATAACACTGTTATCCCGCCCTCCGGCAAAATTCTTTCCGGCGGCGTGGACTCCAATGCCCTGCATAAGCCCAAACGCTTCTTCGGCGCCGCCCGCAACATCGAAGAAGGTGGCTCGTTGACCATCATTGCCACAGCTCTGGTGGATACCGGAAGCAAGATGGATGAAGTAATTTTTGAAGAATTCAAGGGAACCGGTAACATGGAACTGCATCTCGACCGCAAACTGGTGGAGAAGCGCACCTTCCCTGCAATAGACATCAACAAGTCAGGTACCCGAAAGGAGGAATTGCTGATCGAGAAAAGTTCTCTCAACCGTATCTGGATTCTGCGCAAAGTAATTCACCCCATGAATGTTGTTGACAGTATGGAGTTCCTGCTGGACAAGCTTTCCGAGACCAAGACGAATCAAAATTTCCTGGATTCCATGAGTAAGTGACGGGAAAAAAGGGTTGCAAAAATCAAAATGAACCGTTACCATCAAACGTTGTCGGAAGTACGTAATTAACTTTATGCTGCGAAGATATTGAGGAGGAAGAGATGAAAGAAGGTATTCACCCCATGTATTCCGATGCCACCGTGAAGTGTCTGTGTGGTAACACGTTCCAGACTCGCTCCACCCGCCCGGAAATCAGCACGGAGATCTGCTCCGCCTGCCATCCGTTTTTCACCGGCAAGCAGAAGCTCATTGATACCGCAGGTCGAGTGGAGCGGTTCAAGAGGCGTTACGGACAACTGTAGCTTACCATCGGTTTGATGTGCAAAGGGGGTTTTGTCATAAGACAAATCCCCCTTTTTGCATCTGATTTCAATTGAATTCGACTTGGCCAGGACACCATGAACGTTACCATAATTGAACATACCCCAAACCCCGGACAGACCGTGGCACTGGCTGCCAAGCTTTGTTCTTCGCCGGTTTCCATTAATGATCTGCGTGAAAAACTTGAATCAACGGATATCGAGCAGTTTCTGGATAAGATCATGTTGTTGGGAGACCACTCGGTGCTGGAGCATGCGTCATTCACCTTTGGGATCGAGGGGATTTCAAGGGTGACTACCCACCAGCTGCTTCGGCGCCGAATTGCCGCGTTTTCCCAGCAGTCGCAGCTCCATGTATCCCACAAGGAGTATTTAACCTCAATCATGCCGGACAATATTGCGGAAAGCCCCGATGCGCGGCAGATATTCGCCTTCATGTGTGAAACAGTGCATCGGGCCTACGCCCAACTGATCGAGATGGGTATTCCGCCTGAGGACGCCTGCTACATCCTGCCTAATGCCACCGAAACCAAGATTATCATGACCATGAACGCCCGGGAATTGCTGCATTTTTTTGCCCTGCACTGCTGCCAGCAGGCTCAGTGGGAGATTAGAGAGATGTCAGTGGAGATGCTCAGGCTGGTGAAACGAATCGCACCAGCATCTTCCGTGAGGCAGGTCCTGGTTGCGTGGCCAGTCCATGTGCGGAGGGTCAATTCTGCTGCGGGCAGACTGCCGAGGTGCGTGAATTTTTCAAAAATCTGATTTAACGGAAGATACTATGAAGCAATATCTTGAATTAGTTAAACATGTATTGGAAAACGGAGTGTATCAACCAAACAGGACCGGTATAGGGACACTCAGCGTGTTTGGTTATTTTTATAAAGTGAACTTACAAGATGGGTTCCCATTACTGACTACAAAAAAAATGTTTTTTAACTCCATGGTTCATGAGTTGTTTTGGTATTTATCCGGTGAGTCGCATATTAGAAATCTTCGTAAGAATACAAAAATCTGGGATGCGTGGGCAGATAGTGAAGGAAATTTGGAAACTGCTTATGGCAGGTTTTGGCGTAGATTCCCTGTCCCGCAAAAAGGTATTGATGGAGAGCGATGGGGAGACAAATGGACTTCTGTGGATAACGAGACAGGGCAAAAAGTTTTTGACCAGATTCAGTTCGTTATCGATACGCTGAAAGAAATCAAAATCAATCCTGATACAAGAAATTTGAGGAGAATGGTGGTTTCGGCATGGCACCCTGGAAACGCAGCGGAAAGCAAACTTCCGCCATGCCATTACACGTTTTGTTTTAGCGTTAAGGCTAACAAACTGAACTGTCATTTGACGCAACGTTCTGGCGATATTGCTTTAGGTATTCCATTCAACCTTGCTTGTTACTCCTTGCTAACGGAAATGTTGGCACATGAAACCGGTTATGAGCCAGGGGAATTTGCACACACGATTGTCGATGCTCACATATATGAAAATCATATCGATGGGTTAAAAGATCAGTTGAAGCGCAAGCCAAAATCATTGCCGTCTATCAATATTGCAACTATGCCATTTTTTGAATTATCATTTGGCGACATCTTATTGGAAGGGTATGAGTCCTATCCTGCTATTAGATTCGGGGTGGCAGTGTAATGAGCGCCAGTCATGATATTTATGTAATCGTTGCAATGACTGGTGAGCGCATCATTGGAAATGACAATAAAATACCGTGGCATATACCCGATGACTTGAAAATGTTTAAACAGTTAACGACTGGCAATGTTGTTATTATGGGTAGAAAGACATTCGAATCCATTGGAAAGCCGCTTCCCAACAGGCATAATATTATCATAAGTAATACAATGCCCCCGGTAGCCGGAGCCGAAATTTATAGCTGTTTTGATGATGGCATTAGACGCGCAAAGGAACTGGACAGAAAGATATTTTGCATTGGCGGAGAAAGAATATATAAAAAAGCCATAGAAGTTGCCAACTTTATGTATATATCCTGGATTAATGATAACTATGACGGTGACACTAAATTCCCGGATTTTGACCTATGTGACTGGGAGCTGGTCGACAATGTAACCTTTAAAGAGTTTTCACTTTGCTATTATAAAAAAAAGCGGAATTATTATGTCCCCGGAATTCTCCAAGGCTAAGGAGCTGTAAATAAATGACTTGGTTATATTGCGCTCAGATTCGGGTCAGATTTGGCTGAACTGATTGAGGCAAACCGCAGACGTAGCAGAGCTACGTTGAGGATTTGGTGATTGAAGTTCGGTCAAATATGGCCTGAAGATGAGATGCAAGATGGCCATGTTATTTTTTTTACAGATCCTAAGTTTGATACGTTGACTGCAATAGTGATTACAAGGAGTAACGTATATGAAATTCAGCAAAAATATCCTCGAAATGGCGGTGTTAATTGAATTCCTGGCTGGTAGCGGCCTCGCCATCTTTTTCCATTCGGTGCTTCACTCTCCTGAGGTTGCCTACAGTATCTTCGGTATTGGCATCCTTCTTTCCCTGGCCACTTACCTGATTCGTGAAGATCTGGAGAAAACCCGCCATGAGTTAATCGGCCAGTATCACCAAGCACACGAAGTCACCTTCGCCATTGCTGGAATTAGCGATGTGGAATGTCATAGCAAGGCGAAGGCAATGCTATCCGGTATCAAACGAACTATTGTGCAGTTGCAGCAAGGCTTTATCCCGCTTGACGAAACAGAATTCCATCTGGAAGGCGCCAAGTGCTCCGACCTGGCCATTCGCCGACTGAAGACTGTTGATCCCATAACCAAGGGCTGGCACCCCCGGGGGGCATTGGTCAACTACTACCAATCAAATCTACGGGCGCTGGAACGCGGCGTAGCCATCACCCGCATCTTTGTCATGACCCGTGAAGAGTTAGGTGATCCTGATTCGCAGAAGATTCTGTTTGCCCAGTACCATGACGGTATCGAAGTACGTATTGCCTTTCGTGAGGAGCTTCCAACCGCCAGTAACATGAGTGGGCGCGATACCAACAGTTCCTTTGATTTTGCCATCTACGACGATCAGGTGGCCACCGAGGTCTTTCCCCAGAGCGGTACCTATTTTGGCAGGAAAACCAGTCAGGCTGTCAATGTGGATAAATTACTGCAATTTTATGAGCTGATTGAGTGCAGCTCCCATGTTATAGCTGTTGAGGACGAGCGGATCATCCTCGCCTCAGATGTACTCAAACCTGCGATATAATCACCAATCAACCTTGTTTTTCACGCATTACCTCTCTCACCGTCTCCGTATCTAAAAACACTGCGGCAGGGATGATGGTGTCCAGTTCACTGACAGCCTTGCCCAGTAATCTGCGGGTCAGTTCATGGAACAGCAGCAGTTCCTGAGCGAACAGTTCGTTGAATGGATAGCGGAGGTCTTCAGCAGTCATCGGATCACCATCAACAAAATTCAGCGAGCACCAATCGTCGAATAGTTCTTCGCCTGAGAGATCAATCAAAGGGATACCGTTAAGGCGGCAGGTCATGGGGCGATGGGCATAAACCAGGCAGATGCCGGTTTCCGACAACAGCGGGCAGGGGGTCTCGTCATCTTCCGGCATCATTTCATCCCACTCGGTTTCGGGGATGGGGTTAAGAATCCAGGGGGCTGTGAAGATTGGCCAGCGGTCAGCAAGCGGTTCAAGCTGAGCCTTGGCTTTCAGGCGTATGCTGTTTTGAATATCATCTGAAAGCAGGTTGAATCCACTCCGCAGATAAAGCGCATCCAACAGGGTGATGTCGAACAGCCCACGACAGCAGGATGAACAGCCTCGTGCGCATCTGATCAACTCATCATGCCTCTGCACACAGCCTGCAAACCAGGAATCCACCTCCCGCAACAGGCTGCTATAGCGCTCGAGAATATCCTGCATGAAACTACATGTAAATCATGACCTTGAGGGAAACCCGGCCATCAGCGGTTGTAAAAGGAATGGTAACCCCTTTGCATTGGACATTGATACTGGAGGGTTCCTCGGTACCCGGTGGGTCTGAAAGCATACGGAGTTGACCGGACACAACCAATGGTAAACCAAGGGCAACGCTACCGTACTGCTCGTGATATTTGGTCTTGAAGAGTCCTGCGATGTTATTGGTCAATTCACCAACCGCATCGCGGATACATTCATCATCGGCCTCTTCTTCCATCAACAGTTCCTTGGCAACGATCTGGGCACTCGCCCTGTCAGTGGCAATGATGATATAACCCACCCGGTCACCTGCCACACCGACAATGCCGGTCACATCCGAATCCACCGGATAGACGCCTTTATCCACTTTACCAGCCAGCAGATCAATGTTCATATAGCTCTTAAAGATGTCCTGCGTTGCAGACATAATGGTAAACATGATTTCCTCGAAACTAATCACTGACACGATATTTCCTCCGTACGATTTTATTGTGCAGGCTCAAAATAGAAACAACAAGTCTTTATTCACAAGGGATTCAGGGCGTCTTTGCCGTCCCCGGGATTACTCCCACTCAATTGTTGCGGGGGGCTTGCTGGAAATATCATATACTACCCGGTTGACCCCTTTTACTTCATTGATAATCCGGTTGCTGATGCGCGCCATATCCTCATATGGCAGGGGATACCAACCGGCAGTCATAAAGTCCTTTGTTTCAACCGCCCTCAAGGCAATTACATACTCGTAGGTGCGGCCATCACCCATAACGCCCACGCTCTTGACCGGCAGAAAAACGGCAAAAGCCTGGCTGATCTTGTGATAATGACCGGCTGCATAGAGTTCCTCAATGTAGATTGCATCTGCCCGGCGCAGTATCTCGGCATATTCATATTTAACCTCACCGAGGATACGTACCCCCAGTCCCGGTCCGGGGAAGGGATGGCGCCAGACCATCTGGCGTGGCAAACCAAGCTCTTCTCCGATGGCGCGCACTTCATCCTTGAACAGTTCGCGAAGCGGTTCCAGAAGCTTGAGTTTCATATTTTCCGGCAGTCCGCCGACGTTGTGGTGGCTTTTTATGTTATGGGCCTTGCCGGTCTTAGCCCCTGCCGATTCTATGACATCGGGATAAATCGTCCCTTGGGCCAGCCATCGGGCATCTTCTATCCGGTTAGATTCCTCATCAAAGATATCGACAAAGAGACCGCCAATGATCTTGCGTTTCTTCTCCGGATCACTTTCACCAATCAGTGCCTTCAGAAAGCGATCCGCGGCATCTACCCGAATCACCTTGACTCCCAGGTTTTCAGCAAAGGCCGCCATTACCTGATCACCCTCGGCCAAGCGCAGCAGGCCGTTATCGACAAAGACACAGGTTAGTTGATCGCCGATGGCCCTGTGGATCAGTGCCGCAGCCACCGATGAGTCAACACCCCCCGAGAGTCCCAGGATCACCTGTTCGTGGCCTACCTGCCGACGGATGCGAATCACGGCATCTTCAATGATGTGACCCGGGGTCCACTGCCCGCTACAGCCGCATATTTTGCGGACAAATGTGTCTATGAACAGTTCACCGCGAGGGGTGTGGTTGACCTCGGGATGAAACTGCACTCCATAGAGATTTCTGGAAACATTCTGGATGGCGCAGACAGGCGCATTGGCGGTTTTAGCCACAACATCAAATCCATTCGGCACCCGTGACACATGGTCCCCATGGCTCATCCAGACCGGACTTTTACCTTCTACGAAAAAACCGTCAAACAGCGCTCCGGGTTGACCGCAAGCCAGCAGATCGGCGTGTCCGAACTCCCGCTTGCCAGCCGGTACAACCTCCCCTCCAAAGTGACGACTCATCAGCTGCATCCCATAACAGATCCCCAGTACCGGCACTCCAAACTCAAAAAGTTCTTCGGTTGCTGTCGGCGCCTCAGGTTCATAGACCGATTTGGGTCCGCCGGAAAGGATAATCCCGGAAGGAGCAAAGGTGCGAATCGCCTCAGGATCCATGTCAAAGGGGTGCAGCTCGCAATAGACATGAGCCTCGCGTATCCGCCGTGCAATCAGTTGAGTATATTGAGATCCGAAATCGAGGATGAGGATTTTCTGGCTATGGATATCAGCGGTCATACATCAGTTACCAACCCGGTAGTTTGGAGCCTCTTTTGTTATGGTCACGTCGTGCACATGCGACTCCTTCAAACCGGCTCCGGTAATGCGGATAAAACGTCCCTTCTCCTGAAGATCCTGGATTGTAGCGCAGCCGGTATAGCCCATGCCTGAGCGCAGCCCGCCCAATAATTGGTGGATATTGGCCGAGAGTGGCCCGCGCAGCGGCACCATCCCCTCAATCCCTTCCGGTACCAGTTTGACATCGTCCCCCACTTCCGACTGGAAGTATCGATCCTTGCTGCCGTCCTTCATAGCGCCAATGGAACCCATACCGCGATAGGTCTTGTAGGTGCGCCCCTGGTAAAGTACCGTGTCGCCCGGTGATTCCTCGGTGCCGGCAAACAACGATCCGATCATGATGCAATCCGCACCGGCAGTGACTGCCTTGGGCAAATCACCGGAATATTTAATGCCGCCATCGGCAATAACGGGTACGCCATGTTTGTGGGCTACGCGGGAACACTCGTGAATGGCCGTTATCTGCGGCACACCCACACCGGCCACCACACGGGTTGTGCAGATTGAACCCGGACCGATGCCGACCTTGATCCCGTCAACACCGGCACGGATAAGCGCCTCGGCCGCCTCGGCCGTGGCAATGTTGCCGGCAATAATCTCCACGCCAGGAAAGGTGGACTTGGCCAGCATGACAGCCTCAATCACTCCCTGGGAATGGCCGTGTGCCGTGTCGATAACAATGACATCAACACCGGCACGGATAAGCGCCTCCATGCGAGCTTCCATATCCGCTGTCGGACCAACAGCAGCTCCAACCCTCAATCGCCCCAGACTGTCTTTGCATGAGTAAGGATATTTTTTAACCTTCTCGATATCCTTGATGGTGATCAGACCTTTCAGAAAGCGGTCATTATCCACCACCAGCAGTTTCTCAACCCTGGTGTGCTTGAGGTGTTCCTTGGCCTGTTCCAGTGTTGTCCCAACCTCCACCGTTACAAGATTACGCTTGGTCATACGATCCGATATGGGCAGATCGTAATTGGTCTCAAAGCGCAGATCCCGATTGGTGAGGATACCCACCAGTTTGCCGTTAGCCTTGGTAACAGGAACACCGGAGATGCGGTAGCGCGACATAATATCCAGCGCCTCGCTGATCTTCTGGTTGGGTCGCATGGTGATCGGGTCCACAATCATCCCTGATTCACTTTTTTTGACCTTGTCAATTTCGTAAGCCTGCTCCTGAATCGTAAGATTCTTGTGGATAATGCCGAGTCCACCCTCACGCGCCATGCAAATGGCGGTGCGCGCCTCGGTGACGGTATCCATGGCAGCACTGACAAGCGGAATGTTCAGGGGGATGTTACGTGACAGGCGGGTGGTAAGGTTTGCATCGCGGGGTAAAACCAAAGAATGGGCTGGAACAAGGAGAACATCGTCAAAGGTCAAGCCTTCCAGCAGTTTCTCGTAGGGCATATCTGTTTCCTCGCGAAAGAAAATTTTATAAAAGTTAGTACAGTGTCACGAGCAAGTCAAGCCAAAAGGGATTCATGAAAACTTATGCCGGAATAAATTCTTCACGCGATGTGATACGGTCCAATGCGGCAACGATAAGTTTTGCCGCGTTTTCCAGGTCACCCAGGGAGATGGTCTCCACGGGTGTATGCATGTAACGTAACGGAATCTTGACCAGCGCCGTGGCTACACCATTGCGGGAAATCTGCATGACATTGGCGTCTGTTCCGGTAGCGCGAGGATTGGCAGTGAGCTGTACGGCAATTTTTTCCTTTTCCGCTGTTGACGAGAGCAGCTCGAACAGATTGGGATTGATGTTGGCGCCACGGGTCAGGATTGGCCCCTTGCCAAGCCCGACTTCGCCGTTATGTTTTTTCTCCACATCCGGTTGATCAGTGGCGAAATCCACCTCGACGCAGATGCCGATATCCGGATTGACCGTGTAACAGCTGGTTGTACCGCCCCGGAGGCCAATCTCTTCCTGTACGGAGGAAACACCATAAAGATCGACTGCCGGTTTCTTAGCGGAAGCAGCAACCAGGCGCAGAACCTCGGCTACCACAAAACAACCGGCCTTATCGTCAAAACCGCGTGATGCGACACGATCACCGGCCAAACGGGTAAATGTGCTGTCAAAGGTTACAGCATCCCCTACCCTGATCAGCTTCTGGGCCTCTTTCTTGTCCCTGGCGCCGATGTCTATGTACTGCGCCTCCAGCTTTACTACGGTTTCCCTGTCTTTATTGTCCATCAGGTGAATAGGCTTCTTTCCGATTACACCTGCCAATGAACCAGTAGAGGTGTGAATATTGACCCGCTTGCCTGGTGTCAAATGGGCGTCCACCCCGCCGACGGCGGCGAAATAAAGGAACCCTTTGTCATCGATATATTTTACTTGCAACCCGATTTCGTCGGTGTGCCCTACAATCATCACCCGCGGCAGATTTTTGCCCTTGCCCACAATACGGCCAAAAACATTGCCCATTACGTCGGTTGTCAGATCATCGCAAAACGGGGCGACATAATCACGGAATACCCGCTGTGCCGGCTGTTCATAACCGGACGGACTGGGGGCATCAAGGAGTTTTTCAAGAAATTTCAGCGATTCTTTACGCATGTTATCATACCTCACGAATGTTGAATTGAAGGTCAGTTACGACATGACCCTTACAATGATAATCCAGACAATATATGGCAATCTCTTCTTTTAACAGAGAAACATCAGTCTTGACTTCAAGCGCCCTACCCTTTTCAGATAAACGCTTCAGGTTTACCCTGGACTGCCCAATGACATCCGAGACCCGCGATGGGTGGCAATGGATCGAGAGCGAGGCAGCATCCGGCAGACCAGATGCAAGCTGGCGCAACAGATCGTAATACAGTTCCGAGCGAACAAGTTGGCCAAAGGCGGGATGGCGGCAGCCAGCCAGCACAGAGCCGGAATTCAGCCCCTCATCATCCTGCAAACCGATGCGAATGACACTGACTCCGGCCTTTAGAGCGGTATGCAGAAGCGCCTTGCAAAGACTGATACCCTCATTAAGTTCTAACGGCGAATACTCGTCGGCTTCAAACCTGCGGGCCAGCTCTGTTCCACGCAGGACAAGCGCGGGATATATTCTCACAAAATCCACTCCGGCGGCAATCACGTATTCCAGAGACCGAAGCGAGATGGCGGGTGTATCTCCCGGCAGACCCGGCATAAGCTGGGCGCCAACAGAAAGACCATGATCCCTGATACAGCGAATGGCGGCATCGGATGATGCTGCGTCGTGACCGCGTCCTACAGCTGCCAGCACACTATTGTCCATGGACTGCACGCCAAGTTCAATGGTTCTTACTCCCCGGTCCGCCAGCCACCCGAGATGACCGGCGGCGATGCAGTCGGGGCGGGTTGATATTCTGACAGAATCGATCTCTCCGGCTGCCAGCAGTGACTGTAATGGCCAAAGCAACTGCTCCTGTATATCAAGCTCAAGCGCAGTGAACGTCCCGCCAAAAAAGGCCACCTCCATGGAACAACTACCTGCTGAGCGCTGCCAGGCTTGTACCTTGGCAATGATTTCATCACTGGTCGGCAGTTGGCCAATAGTTCCGGAAATGATCTGCTGGTCGCAGAATATACAGGTATGAGGACATCCCTGATGACTGATAAAGAAAGGAACCGTGACCCTCTTCATGTCCCCTGTCCCGAAACATCCGGTATATGTTCCAGTGCCTGAGAGGCTGCAGCTTGCTGTGCTGTTTTTTTGGATCGCCCCACACCCTCGCCGACTATTTCATCAGCCATGAGCACCTGAAAGCGGTATTGACGTGAATGGGGCGGGCCGGATTCCTCCACAAGTCGATAGCAGGGTGGCGGTAACCGCCTTGCGGACAACAATTCCTGAAGCTCACTTTTGGCATCACTGATCTTCAGGATTGACACAGGTGTATCCAGCAGCTCTTTGAACAGTCGCATCACCAATCTTTGCGCCGAATCCAGTCCGCCATCAAGATATACAGCGGCAATGATCGACTCAACTACATCAGCCAGAATAGAATCCTTGTCTTGGCCGCTGCTCTGTTCTTCACCACGACCAAGACGGATAAATTGCCCAAAACCGTATTCTCTGGCAATTCCGGCCAGGGTGTCCTGGTCAACCATCTGCGACCTGAAGCGGGACAGGTCACCCTCGTTTGCCTCGGGAAAACGGAAAAATAGTGTTTCGGCCAAAACCATTCCCAATACGGCGTCACCAAGAAATTCCAAACGCTGGTAATTTCCTTTTCCTGCCTGTTCATGATCAAACGAAGGGTGCGTCAAAGCTCTCAAGGCAAGCCCTTGCTCCGTAAAATGATAATCCAAAAGCTGTTCAAGCTTCTCAAAATCGATCCTCACGCCCTCCCCCCCCTTTAATGACAAAACTATAGACACGCCAATAGGATTTAGCAACAGAAACCAACCTGACAAAGCTCGATTCATTTTGTAAACCCTGAAAACAATCTAAATTCAGTTGCCAATTCAGGGTGGCTTGCCTATAATTAAATATTTATGAAAGGAATGGAGATGGGATTGGGCTATTTCATAACCTTTGAAGGCATTGAGGGTAGCGGCAAGACAACGCAAATCATGCTGCTTGCCGAGCATCTGGAAATACTCGGGTATCAGATCGTGATGACTCGGGAGCCGGGAGGATGCCCTATCTCCGACAAAATTCGTTCAATTCTTTTGGATGCCGATAACCACAACATGTGTCCCATGACTGAACTGTTCCTGTATGCCGCCGCCCGTGCTCAACATGTGGCCGAGGTTATCAAGCCAGCCCTGGAATCAGGTTGCATCGTACTGTGTGACCGTTTTACCGATGCAACCATTGCCTATCAGAGTTGCGGCCGGGGCATTAAGCGGGACAAGATCGACACCCTCAATATCCTTGCTTGCGAAGATTTGCACCCTGATCTGACGGTCTTGATCGACTGTGATCCCGCTATCGGACTTATGCGGGCCAGACAACGTATCGAGGCAACTTCCGGCCCCCGTGAGGAACGTTTCGAGCTTGAGACTCTGGAATTCCATCACCGGGTGCGTGAAGGGTATCTTGGCATGACGTTGCAAGAGCCAGAGCGTTTCCTCAAAATAGCAGGCAACGGCGCCATCACTGATATCTTTGCAGCAATTGCAGAACAGGTCCAGAGCCGCCTCAAGGACGACAACCGTGGCGTTTGCTGATATCCTGGGGCATGAACGCATCGTGGAGGTGTTCAGACGGGCCATTCGTTCCGGCAAGACCTCACACTCCTATATATTTGAAGGGACGCCCGGCTGCGGTCGCAGGAAAACCGCTCTGGCGCTGATCCAGGCCCTCTTCTGCGGATCCTCTAATGATGACGCATGTGGCGCCTGCCTCAGCTGCCGCAAGGTGATTAGCGGCAATCATGCTGATATTCACTTTATTCAGCCGCTGCCGGACAAACGTGACATCAGCATTGATCAGTTGCGAGAAATGCAGCGTGAATTGGCCCTGCGACCTTACGAAGCATCTCGCAAGGCATGCATCCTGGAACCTGCCGAGCGGATGAGCGTGAACGCTGCCAACTCACTGCTCAAAACCCTGGAAGAGCCGCCAGGGAACGCAATTATCATCCTGCTTACTGAAAATGCCGACATGCTGTTACCAACCATTCGCTCTCGTTGCCAATTGGTACGTTTTGCGCCGTTGCCCCCGGAACATCTCAGGCTGCTTTTGGAACAAAACGGCATGGATGAAGCATCCGCCGCTACATTGGCCCAAATGGCCGGTGGAAGTATGCAGCGAGCACAGGAACTGGACAACGAATCGCTAACTGAGCGTCGCGAACTGCTGCTGAAGCACCTGTCACAGATAAATCTTGATCGCATTGTAACCGTCTTCGACGCTGCGGAGGAGTTGGGCGGCAATCGGGACAATGCCCTGGAAACCCTGGACCTGCTGCTTTCCTTTTCCAGAGACATGATACACCTTAGCGCCGGGAGCAATGACATCATCAATACCGCCATCCGCCCTGCCCTTGAATCACTGTCCAAGGGATTGAATCTCGAGCGTGTACTACAACTGGCCGACGATGTCATGGAGACCCGCCGCGCGGTACAGCGCAATGCCAACGTAAAGCTCGCCCTTGATCATCTCTTTATCAAGATGGCGCCGCAGCGCAGCCTGAAGCAATAGAACCATCAAGGAGGATTTCTTTGCCACGCATAGTAATCATACAATTCATAACAGCAGGCAAGCTGTACGACTTTAACGCCGCTGATCTTGATCTATCCCCTGGTGACCAGGTCATCGTGGAGACCGAACGCGGACTCAGCATTGGCTCTGTTGTCAAGGCTCCGCTTGAGCGCCCGGAGGATGAGACCACTACAACTCTTGCCACGATCCGGCGCAAGGCTACCCCGGAAGACCTTGTCACGCTTGAACAGAACGCCATCAAGGAAAAAGAGGCCCATGATTTCTGCATCAAACGCATCATGGAGCGGGGCATGCAGATGAAGCTGGTGCAGGTGGAATACCTGTTCGACGGCAGTAAGGCGATCTTTTTCTTCACCGCCGACGGTCGTGTGGATTTCCGCGACCTGGTCAAAGACCTGGCTCACTCCTTCCATACCCGCATCGAGATGCGCCAGATCGGTGTCCGCGACGAGTCCAAGATGGTTGGCGGAATCGGCATCTGCGGACGGGAATTGTGCTGTTGCTCGTTCCTGCGGGAATTTCAGTCTGTTTCGGTAAAGATGGCCAAGGAGCAGAATCTGGCGCTAAATCCCAACAAGATTTCCGGGCAGTGCGGTCGTCTGCTCTGCTGTCTGGATTATGAGTATGAGACCTACTGTAGTCTACGCAAGACCTTTCCAAAATGCGGAAAACGCGTGCGTACAGATTCGGTTACCGGTGTTGTAGATAAACTGAATATCCTGACCGGTAATATCACGCTAAAATCGGACGATGGCAAACTCGTTGTGATCAAAAAAATGGAAATTGTTGGTGAAGAATCTGCCGCTGATACGCCACCACAAAGGGTCGAGGCGCCTCCCCTTGCAGTACCTGCGCCCCAGAAAGTTCGTGAACGTCGGTCAGCGCGTCAGGAACGGAAGCCGACCGAGACACAGATCCAGCAGAAAGAGCCTGTAGTCCTTGCGCCTGCTGTAGAGGGCGTGATTGAAAACCCTCAGTCCGAAGGTAAGTCCCGTCAAGCTCGTAAGAAAAACCGCTTCCGCAAACACGGGCATCGCAAAAACCAGGATGGCGGTTCAAGCGGCAACACGCCACCAGTAACAGGAGCATGATTATGAAACCTGCATTCTACGTAACCACCCCCATATACTATGTCAACGATGTACCTCATATCGGTCATGCCTACACCACCGTGGCCGGTGACGTACTGGCTCGATACAAAAGGTTGATGGGCTATGAGGTCTACTTCCTTACCGGAAGCGACGAGCATGGACAGAAAGTGGAAAAAGCCGCCACAACCGCCGGTGAAACACCGCTGGAACTTGCTGACAGAGTGGTAAAACGCTTTCAGGCTCTCTGGGAACGTCTTGGGATTTCCCACACCAATTTCATCCGCACCACCCAGGAACGCCACAAAAAGGGTGTTGCCCATATCTTCAAAGACATCCTCGAAAAGGGTGATATCTACCTTGGCGAATACGAAGATTGGTACTGCACCCCTTGTGAAACATTCTGGCCCGAAACTCAATTAATCGATAACCGCTGCCCTGACTGTAACCGCCCGGTGGAAAAACTCAAGGAGGAGTCCTACTTCTTCCGCATGAGCAAATATCAGCAGATGCTACTGGACCATATCGAGGCACATCCTGATTTCATTCAGCCCAAGAGCAAGCGCAATGAGATCATCTCCTTTGTAAAAGAGGGGTTGCGCGACCTGTCCGTATCACGCACCACCTTTTACTGGGGCATACCAGTGCCCGGCAACGAAAAACATGTTATTTACGTCTGGTTTGACGCCCTGACCAACTACATAAGCGCCCTTGGTTATCCCGATGCGACACCGGAATACCAGCGTTTCTGGCCGGCCAGTGTGCATCTGATCGGCAAGGATATCCTGCGCTTCCACACCGTCTACTGGCCTACCTTTCTGATGGCGGCCGGACTGCCTCTGCCGGAGAAGGTCTTTGCCCACGGCTGGTGGACCGTAGAGGGGCAGAAGATGAGCAAAAGCCTGCAAAACGTGGTTGAACCCAACATGCTGATCGATAAATACGGCGTTGACGTAGTCAGGTACTTTCTGCTGCGCGAGGTCCCTTTTGGTCTGGATGGCGATTTTTCCCACACAGCCCTTGTCCAGCGCCTCAATTTTGATCTGGCCAATGATCTGGGCAACCTTCTCAGTCGCTCCACAGCAATGGCGGTCAAATATTTCAACGGAGTACTGCCGTCGGTTGCCGAACTGACGGAAATCGATCTGGCCCTGAAGAAAAAAACCGGGGATATGGTCTCAAACGTAGCCGCCTGCATGGATGACCTGGCCTTCAGTAAGGCTCTCCAGGCGATCTGGGAAGTTGTATCGGCCGGCAACAAATACATCGACGAAACCGCCCCATGGACCTTGGCCAAAGATCCGGCTAACAAGGATCGGCTGGCCACGGTCATGTACTGCCTGCTGGAGTCACAGCGCGTCGTGCACTGCATCCTGTCGGCCTTTATGCCCGCTACTGCGGAAAAGGCACTGGCTTCTCTGGGGTGGGATGAAACGGTTTCTAAAGAAGGACTGACGTGGGGCGGTTTGAAGGCCGGAGCGACCATAACCAAGGCTGAAGCGCTGTTTCCGCGGTATGAGGAAAAGGAATAGAGAAATTTCCCTACTCCACTTGTTTCATATTAACGAGTGATAAAAAGAAGTCCTCCAGGTCTCTGCGTTTGGTCTCCACAAGAACCACTTCCGTACCGGCTTTGTTTACCTCGCCCATAAAGGCGTTGAATGCGGTACAGGGAACGTAGAATTCAGAGACAGAACCGGTACGGCGAACCTCTTCCAGACCTGCAAAAGATCCGGACTCTGCATCCGGCAGCTGCAAATGAACCAAATATCCTTCTACTCCGCTTCTCAGGATATTCTCCACCCTGTCCACCGCCACCAGACTCCCCTTGACTATGACCCCTACCCGGTCACAAACCTTTTCAACATCATCGGTAATATGGGTACTGAAAAAGACACATTTGCCACGCATTTTCAGGTCAATGATAATGTCCTTCACGAGCGCCCGGCCAATGGGGTCCAGTCCGCTCATCGGCTCATCAAGGATATACACATCCGGATCATGGACAAGCGCCTGGGCCAGCCCCACCCGTTGCACCATCCCCTTGCTATAACCCCGCATTGGCCGTTTTCTGGCCTCCCACAGGTCCAGTTGTTTCAGTATTTCATCGGAACGCCGTTTCAGCAATGCCGCATCCATCCTGAATTGTGAACCGACAAACACCATATACTCCTCGGCGCTCAGATAATCATAGAATGCAGGGTTTTCTGGGAGAAAACCAACATTACGACGGGAATCAGTCTGGCCGGAGTCTATACCCATGATGCGGGCTGCGCCACTG
>Ga0265294_10003887_pt1 | contig 18830 bp, 19 predicted proteins | sample MunlanPumphouse3_FD_192504 | JGI IMG/M metagenome (GOLD analysis project Ga0265294, IMG submission 192504) | Groundwater microbial communities from a municipal landfill in Southern Ontario, Canada - Pumphouse #3 | ecosystem: Environmental > Aquatic > Deep subsurface > Groundwater | place...
ACCTGTTAGGAAATAATAGTTATGAAAGAATCTAGGCCAGATATCGTTAAAATACTTGTGAATGCTACTCCTAAAAAAAGGCTTGTGGACCAAAGAATTGGAAGGCATTTCTCAAGATTCGGCAACATTATGGATGTAGCTCGCCAATACGGTATAAAAGCTCGTCCTGTAGAAGGCGGTATCGAATGCGAAGGTCCAAAGGTTCGTCTTCAAATTTTCGTGGAAAAACTCCATTTTTCCCGAGTCTCCTATATAGAAATTCCTTAATTTTTTCCTTGTAATTCGTTCTATTTATGCTACAATGCTTGCATGATAGGATTGAAAATTATTTTAAGCGAAAGCATGAATTATGGGAAGATTTTCAGAATTTTTAGGACAAGTGAACAAATATCCTTTGGCAGGTAATACTGGATGGATTACCGATAAAGGGGATATTATAGTTTGTTCATTTTTTGAGCATGTCCGTGACGCAAGAAAATTTGTCCAAAACAATCCCGCTTATACCGAAATATCGTGTTGGTTCGAGGCGCTGGATAATCTTGATCAAGAGGCCGAAGCGGGTTATGCTGAATGCGACAAGGAAGGCGGAGGATGGCATGAATATGAAATGGAGTATGATAGTTTTTGGTATAAGGCTGTTAAAAAACTATATAGCGATAAATGGGTAAGAATCTACTTTTCGAAACAAAATTCAACTCTTACTGTAAGCGGATTTCCTCATGGTATACAGGATCATTATCAATTAACTCAATCCTTAAAAGAAGCGTTAGAGAGAGAATTTTGGGAAGATTGCCCAAACATAAAAGTGGAGTATGAAAAAGAAAATGAACTTTGAAGAACTAGACAAAAGCGGTCTTATATTCTTTCGAACAATAGTGGGATCGAATGCATATGGAACAAACACCCCCGAAAGCGATATTGATGAAAAAGGATTCTTCTGGATTCCTTCCGAGGCTTATTTGGGATTAAACCCTCCAATTCAAGCGGAAGATAGCCAAATTAGTGATGATAATAACGATAAGACATTTTATAGTCTCTATAACGCCTTTGAACTATTGAAAAACGCAAATCCCAACTTAATTGAACTCTTGTGGATGCCGGAAGATTGCATATTAAAGAGCGAACCGGCTATTATGCAAGATTTACTCGAAAATAGAAGCTTATTCATAACGAAACAGGCATACTATTCGCATGCAGAGTACGCACGGAATCAGATAAAAAAGGCTCGTGGGAAGAATAAGAAGGTGCATAATCCCCAACCTAAGGAGCGCCCACGCAAAGAAGATTTCGTTAGGATAATTCTTATCAATGATTTGGCTCCGTGGTGGGAATGTGATCAATCTGATTATGATGAACTTGAAGAAAAGAACAAGTTCCCCTTGAGACCTACTCCATTAAAAGACGTAGATATCGATTTATCTGAATATCATATCGCCGCTTTAGAGCATGTTCCCAATACTTACCGGCTATATTACTACGGGAAGGGGGCGAGGGGCGTATTTAGGGGCAACGATATGCTGGTATGTGAATCAATCCCTAAGGCAGATGAATGGCATAAAATCGTGGGATTAATGATTTATGATCAAAACGAATATGATAAGGCCGTTAAAGAGTGGGGTTCGTACTGGGAGTGGGTTAAAAACAGGAATGAGTCTAGATGGATTGATCAAGAAAAAGGGTTGCTCACTTATGACGCCAAGAATATGGCTCACTGTATGCGTCTTATGATGGCTTCTGAAAATATTCTAACCATTGGGGAACCAACTGTTCGTTTCGAGGGCGAAAAGCTCGAATTTCTTATGAAGATTCGTCGTGGTGAATTTGAATATGAAGAGCTTATGGAACATGTTGATTTGCTCGATAAAAAACTTGAGGATCTTCATAAAAAGTCTACTCTTCCTGAAAGGGTTGATGAAGTGAGAATGGATAAGTTATATCGTCATCTTATGAAAAATGGAGAGAAATTATATGGGAAAATATAAGAGATATAGTAATTTTGAAACTTTGGAGCGGATTAAACGATGGCCTAAACTAATGGATAGGTTTCCTAAAGTTAGGATTTATTCTGCTGAATGGACGGCTTATTGGCGTGGGAAGGGTAATGGTTATACAGAAGACCCGAGGGAATCACATGTGTGGGACATTAAGGAGGCTTTTGAAAAAACTTCTCATTGTGGCCCAGAAAAGAAAATACAGTTTATAGAGGCCAAAGAAATAGAATACAATATCTGCGGAACATGCGGAGCCAAAGATGGTCGAGCTGGAGATTTGATAAATGGAGAATGTTTGAATTGTTTTTATACTAGAAAAACTGGTGAAGTTTGTATTCATGCTTGGCTTAAGAGAACGGATGAAGAAATACAGAAGACAATGGATATATTAAATGATTAACGAAAGTGATAGCCAAATCATAACTGAGATTGAAGTTATGAAAAAACTTCTTTCCACAGCAATATGCCCCAATTGCGATGGATCTGGAGCAATTCCAGTTCAGGTAAGTTGCAGAGAATATGTATCTCATGAAATGGCTATGGATGCGGGCTGTCCCGAAATGGAAGGTTCTCTCTACTCAGATGATGAATGGCAACAGGTAGAATGTGAATGGTGCGCTACTAAGAGACAGATATTAGAGAATTAAATACTTAATGAATCGGAAATATCTATGAAACTTGAAGATATAGGATTTTATACATTATCAGATAAACGTGCACGGAATGTTAGCGCAACATCGCCCATGATGAGATGTGAAATGGTATTGACAGATCGTTGCAACTTTTGCTGTCCTTATTGTCGTGGAGTTAGAAAATCTTGTCGTGGAGATATGCCGGTAGAGAATGCGAAAAGAGCTATAGAAATTTGGTGCGAGGATGGTTTACAGAATATTAGATTTTCTGGAGGCGAACCTGCTTTGTATCCTCATCTCAACGAGCTTGTTAAATTTGCCAAGTCTAGAGGGGTTCGCAGAATTGCTCTTTCTACAAACGGGTCTTATCCCGAAGATTTATACCAGAGATTAATAGATGACGGTGTTGATGATTTTTCAATTTCATTGGACGCTTGCTGCGCATCAGGAACGGATCGGATGACTGGCAAGGAAGGGCATCATGATAGAATAACTGAAAACATCCGCAAGATTGCAAGCAGAGTCTATGTAACCACTGGCATTGTATTGACAGATGACAATGTTGCGGATACATCCAATATTGTTCGTTTTGCACATGATCTTGGAGTTGCAGACATACGAATTATTTCTGCGGCTCAATACAATAAACTACTCACTGCATTCATATCATTGGAAGACGATATATTAGATAGTCATCCTATTTTGAAATATCGAGTAAGGCATTTTATCGAAGGAAGGAATGTAAGGGGCGTATCGGAAAATGGATGCCGTAAATGTCATTTAGTAAAAGATGATAGTATGATTGCGGGAGATTACCATTTCCCCTGTATTATCCACTTCAGAGAGGGCGGAGATGCTATCGGGAAAGTCGGCAAGAACATGAGACAAGAACGCATGGAATGGTTCGAAACACATGATTCTTATCTCGATCCTATTTGTAGGGCAAATTGTCTTGATGTATGTGTAGATTATAATACAAAATGTGATAAAATCTGTTCTTAACATTCCCCTAATTTTTATCATAAAGTCTTGACATTACCCGATAGATATGCCAATATGCTAGGGTAAATTAAAACTTAAAATCGAAAGGCCGTCATAATGACTAAAAAAGTTAAAACAATAAATAAAATTAACGCAAGTTGGGAGCCTCTTGGGAGGATGCCTGAAATATCTGATTCAGGAACTTTCTCTATGCGTGGTATGCAATCAAAAGCTTTTAAGACCTTAAGCAGCTATAGATATGCAATATTAAATGCCCCGACATCTTCAGGCAAGACATTAGCTATATGTTGGTTAATCGCCAAAGCATTGTTGGACAATCCATCAATGAAAGCTATTATAACTGTTCCGCAAATTATCATCGCAAATGGGTTTAAGGGTTTTTTCGATCTTAGTTTTAAAGATTTAAATGGCAGTTTGTTATCAGATACCCCTAATGTGGGATGGTCTCCCTGCCATTATTTATGCGCACCTACTCCCGATTCAAATGTTGCTCAAATCGCTTCTTTCCTTAGGCGTAAAGGTAGTAAGTTAGATATAAATGATAGAATTTTAATTTGTTCTCATGCCTCTCTTGTTAATGCATTTGAAAAACATAAAGATTTGTTTACCAATGTTAGTCTTTGTATTGATGAAATGCATCATAGTAAGTTCGCAGAAACAGAGGACGGAGAATACTGTAACCAACTCGGCAAAGTAATCTCTTATTCGTTGAGGCATAAAGAACGCAGTATCAATCTTCTTCTTTCTACGGCTACACCTTATAGGGGAGATAGAATCGACGTTATCCCCCAAAAATATATGGATGAATTCAAGACGTTTTATTACCCCATGGATGAGTATCTAAAGGATTGTAAATGGCTTAAGAATTTTTCTTATGATTTCGCAATGTACGACAAATCTTGGGGCAAAAGATTAACAGAACTTTTCGCAAAAAGTGTTGGAAAGACGATCATATATCTTCCTAGTGTCGGTAGTAAATATTATTCCTATGGATCAAAACACGCCGATGTACAGGAAATATACAAATCGATTGCTGGAAGTAAAAATCCCATAATCAAGAAACAAGATAACGGCCTGATTTTAATTAAGAAGGGTAAAAAATGGATAAAGGTTATCAATTTGGTTGAGGATGGCCCGATTCGTGAAATTCGAAGTAAGCTTATTATTGACGCCCACAATTATGAAGATAACTCTAAAATAGATGTTATTATAACACTCAATATGTTTAGGGAGGGGGCAAATTGGAAGTGGGCAAATAGAGGCATAATTATTGGATCAAAAGGCTCTCTAACTGATATGATTCAGATTATAGGAAGATTTTTAAGAGATGCCAGAGATAAGACAAAAGTTGATATCATTCAGCTTTTGCCATATTCATTCGATCAGTTGGATAAAGAAAAATTTAGGGATAATTTGAACGAATATTCAAAAGCAATATTCGCCACGATGTTATTAGAGGATGCTATTTCTCCTGTCAAGATTAAGATTCCCATTAAGAAAGAATCTTCGGGCGGTGGATGTCCCGATTTTGAGATTGAGATTGATTATCTAAGGATGCAGGCAAAGGATGAGAACCATATTCTTAAGATATGGGAAGAGATTAGAAATGAAGCGATTATTGTTCAGGATGTTGACAAAGTAGACTTTAAGATGAACACTAAGAAAACAAGAAAAATATTTAGAGACATTGTTAGCGAGGTTTTGACCGGGAACGGGATTAAGCATCACCATGACGATATCGCAGAACATATACGCAAGAGATGGATTCGTGAAAGTCTTAAAAATATTAAAAAGATAATTGGAGTGGATTTATCGGAAGTTGATTTTGATACTATTGAGATTAATCCATTGCAGTTTTGGTTAACTTATAGTTCGGGCATGTTGGGATTGGATACTTGTAGAGATTTTAGAAAAGCAATTGCTCGAACGTTTTATTTACCCTATGAGGAGGCCAGAGAAAAAGGTAGAAAAGCTGCCAAGGATTATAGGTTTACGACACAATATGAATATAAAGATTGGAAGCGTGGTAAGAGAAAAGATTTACCTCCTTGTCCCGAAGGTATGCCACTTGATTTGAGGGTATACGGGAAGAGAGTATATGGCGAAATAGATGAATAATATAAGTTGGTCAGATTTTTTGGGGATTCCTATACGAAAATATGGAGAGTGGAGAACCTATGAAAATGCCGAGAAATATGTTCATTCATTGGATATAGGAAGCGTTAAAGAATGGTACGTATATGTAAAAAGTAAGGAGAAGCCTAACGATATACCTGCATCCCCTCATGTAGTTTACAAAAATAGGGGATGGGTATCATGGGTAAAGTTTCTAGGGGACAAGCATAGGAGAGGACATTGGCGTTCTTATGAGGGGGCTAAATCATATGCTAATGCGTTAAATCTATCAACGAAAGAAGAATGGGGGATTCATTGCGCAAACGGCAATTTGCCCGTTGATATTCCTAAAGCTCCGCACTTATTTTATAAAAATAATGGATGGGAGTCATGGGGTAAGTTTTTGGGCACAGGATTTATTCATTTTGCCAATAGAGAATATAGGAGCTACAAGGAGGCGGAAGCATTCGTACATCGATTAAAGCTACGCAATGGTAAGGAGTGGCATAAGTATTGTAAAAGCGGCAAGAAGCCTATCGATATACCGTCTGCGCCTCATCTTATCTACAAAAGTAAAGGGTGGAAAGGGATGGGCGTTTGGTTAGGAACGGGGAATATAAATAATAGAGACAAAATATTTTTATCCTACGAAAAGTCTGAGAGATTTGTCTGTGCGTTGGGTTTAATCGGGGAAAGTGAGTGGCGTATGTATTGCAAAAGCGGAAGAAAGCCCCATAACATTCCTAGAGCGCCGCAAGTAGTTTATAAAGGTAGGGGATGGGAATCATGGGGTAAGTTCTTGGGTACAGGCAATGTGGCTTTGCAATCGATTGCATACAGGTCTTATCAGGACGCTGAAAAATTTGTTCAAAATCTTGATATAAATAATCGAACAGAGTGGCATAAGTATTGTAAAAGCGGCAAGAAGCCTATCGATATACCATCTTATCCTAATCAGGTATATAAGAATAAGGGATGGGTAGATATGGGTACTTTTTTAGGTAATGGAAATGTGTCTAACAGAAATAAAGTGTTTTGGTCTTATACAAAATCAGAAGCATTTGTCCATAAGTTAAAGCTTAAAAATGAATACGAATGGCGAAAATATTGTAAAAGCGGTAAGAAGCCTCCCAATATTCCCGCATGTCCCAGTGAATCCTATAAAGGAAAAGGGTGGAAAGGGATGGGGGCTTGGTTAGGAACGGGGAATATCGCAGGCTTCAGAAAAGTATTTAGATCATATAAGAAGGCTGAAAGATTTATTCATGCGATTGGACTCAAGACATGGGCCGAATGGAGGGCGTATGTCCGAACTGGCGATAAACCGAATGATATCCCCTCTGCTCCTAATAGAACGTATAAAGGTAAGGGGTGGATAGATTTCTCTCATTGGTTGGGGACAAACAAATGAGCAAGCAAGAAATAAGCTGGTCAGATTTTTTAGGAATTCCAATTCAGGGGGAGGTAACAGAAGAGAACTGTCTTGCAACATTGAACCCTGAGCTTGCAAAGGAATGGCATCCGACTAAAAATGGAAATTTAACTCCTTATGATGTAACTTGTGGTTCAGACATAAAAGTATGGTGGGGATGTTCTAAGGGGCATGAATGGGAATCAAAAATATGCAATAGAAATAAAGGTAATAATTGCCCTTATTGTTCAGGACAAAGAGTTTGTAAGGATAATTGTTTAGCAACGTTAAATCCTGAATTGGCAAAAGAATGGCATCCTACTAAGAATGGGGATTTAACTCCTTATGATGTTGTATGCGGTTCTGATAAAAAGATTTGGTGGAAATGCAAGAAGGGACATGAATGGATTTCCCCGATAAATAAAAGGGACAGAGGCGATGGATGCCCTTATTGTTCTGGGAAAAGGGTTTGTAAAGATAATTGTTTGGCAACATTAAATCCTAAACTTGCAAAAGAATGGGACTATGAAGCTAATAGGAACTTAACACAAAATGATGTAACTTGTTATTCTAGTAAGAAAGTATGGTGGGTATGCGAAAAGGGACATAAGTGGATTGCAACAGTTAGTAATAGAAACCTCGGCAGGGGATGCCCTTATTGTGTTGGTAAAAAAACATGTAAAGCTAATAGCTTGGCTACATTAAACCCAGAACTTGCAAAAGAATGGCATCCTACTAAGAATAGGGATTTAACCCCTAAAGACGTAACATGCGGGTCCAATAAAAAAATATGGTGGGAGTGTAATAAGGGACATAGTTGGCAAGTAAGCGTGGCTAATAGAAATAAAGGAAGCGGTTGTCCTTATTGTTCAGGGCATAAGGTGTGCAAAGATAATTGTCTAGAGGCATTAAACCCTGAACTAGCAAAAGAGTGGCATCCCACTAAAAATGGAGATTTGACTCCATATGATGTAACTTGCGGTTCTCATAAAAAAGCGTGGTGGATATGTAAAGAGGGGCATCAGTGGCAATCCGTAATTTCTAGTAGAAATGATGGCAATGGATGTCCTTATTGTGCAGGCAAAAAAATATATAAAAAATGTCTATTTGTAAATGCAAAAGAAATCATATCTCAAGAAAATATTAAATCCAGAAAAGAATATGAAAAATGGTGGCAAAAAAAGGGAAGGGTTAAGGGGTTGCCCTCTGCTCCTCAAATAACCTATAAAGACGAATGGCAGGGGTGGTTTTCGTTTTTAGGAAAAGAAGAATGAAAATAAGTTGGTCAGATTTTTTGGGAATTCCAATTCAAGGGGAAGTAACTCCTGAAACATGTCTTGCGGCTACTCATCCCGAACTCGCTAAAGAATGGGACTATGAGAAGAATGGTGATTTGACTCCATGTACTATAACTCGTGGATCTCATAAAAAAGTATGGTGGAAATGTAAAAAAGGTCATCGATGGGAGGCGGCAATTAATAACAGGGTAAAAGGACGAAGTTGCCCTTATTGCTCTAACACGAGTATATGTAAAGATAATTGCCTAAGTGCGTTAAACCCTGAATTGGCAAAGGAATGGCATCCTACCAAAAATGGTAGTTTAACGCCCGAAGATATAGGTAGCGGTTCTTCGAAAAAAGTATGGTGGATATGTCACAATGGACATGAATGGGAATGTTGTGTTAATGCTAGAAGTAATAAGGGAACAAAATGCCATTATTGCAATAATCAAATGGTTCACCCATTAAAAAGCCTAAAGGCGTTAGATCCCCAATTATCATCTCAGTGGAGTAATAAGAATTTTCCTTTGCTTCCATCGCATGTTGTTCCACGATCACCTAAAAAGGTTTGGTGGAAATGCAAGAAGGGACATGAATGGGAGGCATCTATTCATCAAAGGCATGTTAAACAAACAGGATGTCCCTATTGTGCTGGTCAAAGGGCTACTTTAGAAAAATCTTTGTTTGTAATAAACCCCGAATTAGCTAAAGAATGGGATTATATTAAAAATGGGGATGTAACTCCGAAGGATGTCTTGCCAAATTCCGATAAAAAAGCATGGTGGAAATGCAAGAAGGGGCATGAATGGGCGGCAGTTATTGGCGCACGTACTCGGGGCAATGGTTGTCCTTATTGCAGTGGTCATAAAATTACCGAAAATAAAACTTTTAAATGCATTTTCCCAAAGTTAGTAAAAGAATGGGATTATGAGAAAAATGGGGGTTTGATGCCCAACTATGTTACTTGCGGGGCTAAAACCAAAGTCTATTGGAAATGTAAGAAGGGACATGTTTGGAAAGCTTCTGTGCATTCTAGAACATCTCTTAAGACGGGGTGCCCTTATTGTAGCGGAAGAAAAATATGGGGGTTAAAATCTTTTAAAGATAGTTTGAAATTAGTCTCTGATTTAAATTTTGAAAACAGTAAGGGATATGTGAAATGGGCAAGAAAAAATGGTAAAGAAAATGGCTTACCAATTTGTCCACGCAATACTTATAAAGAAGAATGGATTTCATGGAATCATTGGTTGGGAAAATAAGCGGACAAAGTATCCATAAGTGAAAAATCATTTAAAAGGGGCAAAAATGAAAATTTTGTTACAGAAGTGGAAAAGCAACATAAAGAAAATATGGAATAAATATAAAAGGAAGGTTGATAAAAGAAATCTTTTATTAAAAATTGATAAAGAGTTGAATCGTCATAAAAACGGATTTTTATTATCAACCATTGTGGATATATTAAATGAGCAATATTATTGGGAATTAATGAAAGAGCTTGCTAACGAACGACTGATTAAAATTGATAAAGCGGTTATAACGTTTGACCAAATAACAAAAACTCAACAAATTACAATTGCCCCAAATACTATAGTCTTGAGCATAACAGTTGAAGGGGAGGGGCTGGTTGCCAAATCGTTTCTTCAAAAATATGGGTTTAAGATAGTATCTAAAATTATGGGAGCTGCTATTTCTTGAAAACCTCATCTTCCCAGTTGAATATGCATTATGGAGCTTGTCCTAAGAAAATTGAATCTAGGGAACAAACCATAATTAATACCTATAGAAAACACTATAAAAGAGATTCTATCCCCAATAATACTCAATACTGGACAATCTGCGGAAGATGCTCATATCAACCTAATCAATTAGAACAGAATTGCGAACCCGACCAAATCATTAAATCTAAACTCGCAAACCCAGACCAAATACACGGCGTAGAAATTGACCCAGAAATTTACAAATATAACATCAATAGCGGGATTAATGTCAACTGGTATTTAGGGGATTTCTACGAGACAATGGTTGAGTTTGCAAATAATAACAATTTCAACCCCGCTATAATCAACGCAGACCTTCTTCACATGCCTGACCACGCTGCGACTTATTTATCAAAGATTATGCAATTTTTATCACATTTCGATGGTCAGACGATGATTGTATGCAATATGGTTAAATGTATCTGTAATTCTAGAAATTCAGATATTAATGATATGATTTATGGATTAGAGAAAGAACCATGTTTCCAAAATGCGTTTTCTAAAGCGAAATGGTCTTTTCATAACGAATATTATTGGTATAATGGAACGGGTAAAACTACAACAAAAATGATGACATTAATAATGTTTAAGAATCCTTGAACAAATGAACAAGAGCATCATTCCCTGTAAAGCTTTCTTCTCCTTCTTTATGCCAAAATAGTTTAAGCCCATCAGTTGTCATTGCCCACTGTTCAATAATAACTTTGCCCCAGTGAACATCTAAATGACAATTGGCGCACAGACTAACTAGATTTGAAGCATGTTCGGGATCGGGTATTTTTCTGCCACGAATATGATGTGTTTGCAGTATGACATCTGTATTGCCGCATATTTCACAGGGAGTTTTGCCTGATCGATTTGACGCCTTTATAATTTCTTTCGTTCTCTTCACATTTTATATTATACAGAAATATTAAAGATGTGTTAATGCGGCATATGATTTACTACTTGCATTACCATCCCATTATTGTATAATATCTCTAATTAAGTTCAAAACAAAGGAATAGATTATGGGAAAAATAGATAAATTATTGAATGACTTACTTGGAGCAAATGGGCCTAGCGGATGCGAAGATTCTGCTGCTAAAGTTTTTCAAACAAATGCCGGTTTATATACCTACAAAACATACAAAGATATCCACGGCAATGTGCATGCAGATTTAAAGATACCCGATGCAAATAAGCCCACAATACTCCTAACCGCTCATATGGATGAAATAGGACTTATGATCACTGAGATTGATAAGGAAGGGTTTCTAAAAATATTGGGCGTCGGTGGATGGGATTCACAGATACTACAAGGACAAAGAGTAATTATCAAGACAGATAGCAAGGATGTATACGGAGTAATCGGTAAAAAACCCATCCACTTAATGGATGATAAAGACAAAGACCATGCTGTAAAAATGAAGGATCTTTGGATTGATATCGGAGCCAAGAATAAAAAAGAAGCCGAAAAACAGGTAAGATTGGGCGATACTGCTGTTATCGATGTCAAACCTATTTTACTTAATAATGATCTTATCGTATCGAAGAGTTTAGATAATAGGGCGGGATGCTACGTGATTCTAAAAGCTTTGGAGATATTATCTAAAAAGAAATTGAAATGCAATGTTCATGTCATGGGATCTGTTCAAGAAGAGATTGGATTAAATGGTATTGTTACGGGTGGATATCTCACAAACCCTCAAGTCGGATTTGTTGTTGATGTGACTTTTGCCATGGATCATCCTAATTGTTCTGGGGACGGAAGAGGTGGGGGAGATATAAAACTAGGTAAAGGCCCATCTATTGCTAGAGGCCCAGTTCTTAATCCATCTCTCTTTAGTATAACCGAATCTATTGCCAAAAGAAAAAGGATACCATATCAGATCGAACCATGCCCCTCAAGAACATGGACGGATACGGATGGTCTTCAGCTAGTTAGAGGCGGAGTCGCTTGCTCGTTAATCAGCATTCCTCTTCGTTATATGCATAGCCCTGTAGAAATTGTCAATATGAAAGACCTGGATAATACAGCGAAGTTAATTGCTGAATCTGTTGTCGCAGTTGGAGAAAAGCCGGGATTTTTGAAGGTTTAATAAACAAGAGGATTTCTGGCGAAGAAAGCAATATATTAAAGATATTAAGAACAAGCACTGTATTAATATATCTAAGTCAATCCGTAAATTTATATGTAAGACTCATGCAAAAATGAAAATGAAAAATGGCTAAGAAAAACTTTATAACTTATAAATGCGCTCAAGAACTTTGCGATAGTAATAACATTAAAACTATGGCGCAATATATAGATTTTAGTAAAGATTACGATCTATTGCCTTCTCGTCCGCAAGATACGTATAATGGCAAAGGATGGATTTCTTGGGGAAATTTTCTTAAGACAGGAAATAAGAGCGGAGGCCGCTTGAAATACCATGTCAACCATGATTTTTTTAAAGTATGGTCGCATGATATGGCGTATGTTTTGGGATTTTGGTTTGCAGATGGACATATATATTGTCCCAATAAAACTTTTATATTAGACCAACATGATAAAGATAAACCTCTTATAGAAAAAATTGCCGGTATTATGGGCAGTGATCGACCAGTTCAGGTAGTTTCACAGAAAGTTTCAAAAATGGCTAGAATGGTGGTTGTTTCATCTACAATAGTCGAAGACATTATAAAGTTAGGCGGAAAAGAAAATAAAAGTTTAGATATTTTATTCCCTGTAATTCCGAAAAAATACCTGCCAGATTTTGTCAGGGGCTATTTTGACGGAGACGGGTCAATTTGGTACGCCAAACATCATCGTTGTCACCTGTCTAATTTCACGTGTGGGAGTTATGAATTTATACATGGATTATTTGAAGAATTAACCCGGAATATACCCGATTTTAGGTCATCTTTACATATAGAGAAGAGAGGCACATGTGTTTTGTGTATGGCAAAAAATAGTACGATAAAGTTAGGTAAATTCATGTACCATGATAAAGATGTGATAAAAATGGAAAGAAAATATTTACTTTTTAATAAATGAGGGGAATATGTGGAAAGAAAAAATATACGACAAAACTAAAGAGTCCATGCTTATACAAAAAGGTTTACACAAAATGGTAGCCAGATTGATTTCTGGAAGAAATATTGATGTAGAAAATGTCGATAAATTTTTATCTTCGGATTATCAAAACCTATCTCATCCCCATAAACTTCATGATCTGGAGAAAGCGGTTGATATTTTTATAGATGTAGCTAAACGCAAAGGGACAATAAAGGTATGGTCAGATTATGATGCAGACGGCGTATTGTCCGCTGTTATGATAAAGGAATTATGTAATGTTTTTGGGTTGGAGTGTATCTGCATGTTTTCCTCAAGACTAGAGCATGGTTATGGTTTGAATGAAAAAGCTGTTGCAGAAATTAAAATCAGAGAGCAAGATTCAAAAACCGATCTTCTATTTATTTTAGATTCAGGGACAAATAGTTTTAATGAAATTGAGAACCTTAAAAGAACATTGACGGCTAAGATTATTATCATTGACCATCATACCGGAGACGAGGGAACAATCTCTACGAATGCCGATGCTTTAATTACATGGCATTTATCAGATGGTTTAAACGAAATGTGCGCTTGCGGGGAAGTATTCCAATTTATTAGAGGAATTAGATGGCTTACTAAAAAAGTTAACCCTATTGAATTTCTCGCTTTTGCGGCGATTGGAACAGTTGCAGATGTTAGTCCTATCATAGGGGACAATAGAATCATCGTTAAAAATGGGTTGTCTCAATATGCCATTAACCATGTTTCGGGCGCAGGTCTTCACTCCCTGTTAATTCAATCAAAAATTCATCCGTCATGTCTTACTCAAGAAGATGTAGCCTTCCGTATTGCGCCAAGAATCAACGCAGTAGGAAGAATGTCCAAGCCTGATGCCGTCTATGATCTTTTAATGGAGCGAGATGTAAAATCGGCGGAAAATCTTGCGGAGTACATACTAACCTACAACGACGAGCGGAAGAAGATACAAAAACGCATAGAAGATGAAGCGAAGAGTATTGCTGATAAGAATAAATTTTCCCATGGTACACTTGTTTATGATAAAGGATGGCATGTGGGAGTCGTTGGGATAGTTGCTGCAAGATTGGCAGATACATACAATCAACCCTCTCTAGTAGTTGGATATAAAGATGGGTCTTGGAAAGGAAGTGGTCGATCTCTGCCGGGAATTAATATCAAAGAAATTCTAGATCTTTGTCCTGAGATTTTTGAAAAATACGGAGGGCATGCAGGAGCAGTAGGATTAACCTTAAAGGCTGGTACTTTAGAAAAAGCTCCCGAAATTTTCAATGAAGCTTGCAAAACTTACTTAAAGAATCATTCATCCCAAAATATATCTGATAAATATTTTGATGCCACATTGAAGCCTCAGGCCGTATCTCCAAAAACTTGCAAGATACTCATTGAACAGATGTATCCATATTGTAAAGAGAATAATGCGGAACCATTATTCAAACTAAAAGATGTGAACATTGTAGACGCAGACTATATTGAAAAGGAAACGTGGAGTTTGCTTAAGTTTCATGTTGAAAAAGATGGTTATAAAATACCGCATTCATTCAAAACCTTTTCGCCCCCTTGCGGTTCTGAGATTGAAGGGCGAAGAGCGAATATTATTTTTAGTTTCCCTCAAAAAACAGAAGATCCCTCAAATTATTTTTTCTCTTTTGAACTGGGCGTTATTGATTTAGAGTTGTTATAAGAATAGACTTGATTTTCTCATAGTTTATATTATAATAGTAGAACAGGAAGTTAAGATCGTCTACTATATAAAATAAAAATAAACAATTAGGAGAAAACAAGTGATGGCAACAAAGAAACGAACTAAAGTAAAGCAAGATGGCGCTTTACGAAATTATATTAGTTACTTCCAGTCTGTTATGACAGTGGGGATCGTAAGCAGAGCTAACAGTATTCAATCAGCAGAAGAAGAGGCTCGAAGAAAATTCGAAACAGAAGATTTATCATGCGGGATAGTTGGTCAGACTCCGTTCGAGATATCAGATACTGAACTTTGGAATCCAGATTTTGAAGGCTATATGACATTGGACAGCGGCGGGCATGACAATTTATCATTCAGCCTAAATGAAGGTACTAGATTGAAAATAGCTAATAAAATTGGTAAAGCAACAGAATCTATAACATCAGAAGATTATGTACAATTCGTAAAAGAATCCCTAGAGCGGAGTTTGAACTAATTTTAATAATTTTAAAAATGGGGGGAGAAATCCCCCCATTTTTTTCTTGCAATACTCTATGATTTATGTCAATTCTAGTGCTTTTGTTTGGACAGTTTTATCAATAATTGTTTTGCTGGAAATTGGATTTTTATCTAACAATGTAATTTTTGGTTGACAGCATTATTTTTAGAGGTATTTTGTCGCTTCCATTGAATTAATATATAATGAAAGCGACCAACAAACTCGTAGAAATTAGATATTTAATAGGCTCTACCTAAGTAGGATCTGGGAGTTTGGTCGCTTTCACCTGCTTGGGGACGAGCCTTTTTTATCCCAGTTAAGGAGAGCGACCAAAATGAAAGAAAAATTAGAAATTATTATTCCGTTAACCATAGATTCAGAAGAAATATTGACGGCATTTAGAAATAGAGGAATTGATATACTGCCCGATTTATATCAAGATGTATGTGATTATATTAATAATTGGATTAAGGGCTTAATCAATGTGTAATTTAATAACAGAAAAATATCCTCATTTAGTTTCCGAATGGGATGAATCTAATTCTAAATCCATAGATCGTTATACTCATGGCTCTAAATACAAGGCGTTATGGATATGTCAAAAATGTGGAGAAAAATGGGAAGCCCGCATCTATAGTAGGACAACAGGCGGGGCAGGATGTCCATACTGCTCTGGACATCGAGTTTCAGATAGAAATAGACTTTTTATAAATTATCCAGAACTAATGGACGAATGGGATTTCTCAAAAAACAAAATTGATCCTAATACGGTTTCAGTTTGCAGCTCAAAAAGGGTATGGTGGAAATGCGAACATGGACACCAATGGAAAACATGTGTTTATTCTAGAGCAAAAGAGGGGACTAATTGCCCTTATTGTTCTAACCAAAAAATATGTGAAACTAATTGTATAGCGGCTACCAATCCAGAATTAATAAAATTATGGCATCCGTCAAAAAATAATAATTTAACTCCGTATAACATATGTATAGGTAGTGAAAGAATAATATGGTGGCGGTGTCATAACGGACATGATTATATAGCAAAACCATCATACAAAAAAGCAGGGAAAGGAGAATGCCCATATTGCAATGGGACCAAGGTATGCGAACAGACCTGCTTAAAAATAGTAAATTCTAACATCGCCCAAGAATGGCATCCCACTAAAAATGGGGAATTAACTCCGAACGATGTATTCCCTTGGACAAACAAAATGGTATGGTGGGAATGTTCAAGGGGGCATGAATGGCAATCAACTGTTAATAACAGAAGTAGTGGGAATTCCTGTCCTTATTGCAGTAAGATACATTTAATAGACGGGACAATATGGGATTCTTATACCGAAGCCTATGTGTATTTGAAATATAGGAAGTTAGGTTATTCAATAATTCCGCATAAGAAATATGGGATGGGTAAATCGAAATGCGATTTTTTCATAAAAGAGATGAATCTTTATTGCGAAGTAACATCTTTCTCAGAATTTGACTGCCCTCCACATGGTTATTTCTTTGAAAAATATATAGATAAAATACATAAAAAAGAAAAGTACGTTACAACGGTATTGGGAGCGCATTTTAGATTCATTTCGATTCGCAAATTAAATAAGAATCAAAAAGCTCAAGTGCTAAGAGAAATAGTCAAATAATATTAATTTTCTTGTTGCATTTTGTTTTGTTATATGATATTCTTATAACAAGATAGTAAATTAATATTTGTATAATACATTAAATCGACAGTATACAGAAGAAGGAAAACATGGATATTACAAAATTGAAAGAAGTGGATGAGTCTTTATCTATTGATGAACGTATCGAGTTTCTAAAATATTGTGCAGACAAGTATGAAACTGACGGGAGTTCTCCAATTACAGATGCGGTTTATGATAAGGAGTTCTATTATTTGCAGTCAATTGATCCGAATAACCCATTTTTCGATGAGGTGGGCGGTATTGATGTGGAACATGTTTATGGCACATTGGTAGATCATGATATTATAATGGGAAGTCTCAATAAGTCCCTCGATATATCTTCTTTTAAACAATGGATTCAATCAGCCTATAAGGTTTCTCAATCCTTTGTCCTTCAATACAAGATAGATGGGTTGTCTTTAAGTCTAATTTATGATGATGGTAAATTAATGAGAGCAACAACTAGGGGGGATGGCACTAAAGGAATTGATGTTACAAAAAACGCTGTTTACGTCAGCGGAGTATTGGAAACTATCCCTCATAAAGGTAAAGTAGAAGTAAGAGGCGAATGCTTCAAAAATAGGCAAGATTTTTATAAAAACTGGCATGGGAAAGGATATAAACATCCAAGAGCATTTGCGGCAGGATCTTTGAATCAAATTGACCCATCCATTACAAAGGAACGTGGATTGGAATTTGTAGCTTACGAAGTTGTTCAAATGGATTTTGATTATGAAGTTGAGAAGAATAATTTCCTCATTAAACAGGGCTTCCCAACTCTTAAGGACTCGACTAAACGCACAAAAGAGGGATTAACTTTTGAACAAGTCGCCAAAGCTGTTGAGAAGTATATGGATGGCATTGATCGTGCAAGCCTCCCTTTTATGATTGATGGTGTAGTTGTAAAATTGAATGACATTAAGAAAGCTAAAAAAATGGGTACGACAGACGGAGGAAGAAAACCCAAGGCCAATCGAGCAGTTAAATTCCCTCCGCTTGAGGCTGAAACGATATTGACGGGTATTACAGCGAATGTTGGCCGTACAGGTAATTTGACTCCTGTAGCTCTTCTTAAGCCTGTCGATCTTGATGGAGCAATGATCACAAAAGCGACTTTGCATAACTTTGGTTCTCTTATCGGCAAAGACGCAATTAAGATCGGTGCTAAAGTTATTATTGTCAAAAAAGGCGATATCATACCTCAGATCGTTAAGGTTAAAGAAAACGGCGATAAAGATATTTCAATTCCAACAGTTTGTCCTGCTTGCGGTGCGCCTGTAACATGGGATTCAAACAAAGTTGAGATCGTTTGTGACAATATAAATTGTACTGGTCAGTTAGTTAAGAAGATCGTTCATTGGTTTGATAAAATAGGAGTCAAAGGGGTTAAGGGCGGAACGCTTGGTCGTTTAACAAATATTGACGAACTCGAATGGGAAGGACATGCTATTATTGAGTCTTTGCCTGAGATATATTATATGCTTGATAATGATCGTCGCTCAGAGCATCCGTTTAGAAAATACGCTTATCTGAAGGAATATTTTGGTGAAAAGAAATATCAAAATATGATCGATAGCATAGCATCCGTTAAAGAAGTTACATTAACTAAATTCATTCAAGCTTTGGGTATTGGAAGGGTTGGAAGGACGGCATCTGATATCGTTGCTATTGCTCCTACTATTGAGGATATTGACAAGCTTACGGTCAATGACGTATCTG
>Ga0265294_10003889_pt1 | contig 18827 bp, 20 predicted proteins | sample MunlanPumphouse3_FD_192504 | JGI IMG/M metagenome (GOLD analysis project Ga0265294, IMG submission 192504) | Groundwater microbial communities from a municipal landfill in Southern Ontario, Canada - Pumphouse #3 | ecosystem: Environmental > Aquatic > Deep subsurface > Groundwater | place...
TACTGTTGGAGTAAGAAAAAATTTTATACCTTTGCACCCCCAATCAAGACTTCGTAGCTCAGTTGGTAGAGCAATTGACTCTTAATCAATGGGTCGAGGGTTCGAGCCCCTCCGAGGTCACTTAAGAAGGCCGACTAAAAAATGATTTTTAGCCGGCTTCTTTCATTTTTTTACAGGCTCCAGGCGAAGCAAGGTCTGTAGCAACCTCCTCTCGCTGGTGAGCAAATCTTTCGCCTTGTCCCTATATTGTGGCCTTTGACACATTACATCGAAAATATTCAGACAATTTGGGGCAAGCGTTGGAACTTATTATGAATTTGAATAGCGTGCAAAAAGAGTGCAAAGCGTGCAAAACAAAAAGATGCCTATGAAATCCCTACCAACCATTTAGTTGCAGGAATGAGTTGTATAATATGCCCATTCCTTTCCATTTCCTCGTCTTCATCAAAATTGATGAGTAACAGATTTTCGCATTTGAATTTTTCAGCCGCCACCCCAAATTCTCTGTGGAGAAGCTTCCTTCTCTCTCTGAAACAAAAGCGACATCCACGACATAAACCTTTTCATTGCGAACGCGTTCCCTACTCTTATACGAGAATTTAGGAACACCCAGCAACAGATACGCTTCTTTTAAATGGGAGTAATAGTTTTCGGCAGTATGATCTGAAATGCCAAATAATCTGGATATTTCTGATGCGATGAACTCTTGACAGAAATTATCAGAAAGATAGGCTGCAAGCCTTCTTAAAACTTCCACATGCCTAATACGGAATCGGTAAAACACTATAGATTTATTGTATATTTAATCTTTAAAACATTTACAAAATGAGACACAAGATTTACGGTCTGTTTTTTCTGACTGTTCTTTTATGCGCTTTCGCCATACCCTCTAAGGCTCAACAACTTGTTAATCTTTCACCGGCCGATTTTCTGGCCGGGATCAACGCCACACCCAATGCTCAGATTATTGATTTACGTACACCGGAAGACTATATGTACAAACACATTCCCGGCGCTGTTAACATTGAACCGGCCTCGTTCGATTTTATCCCCGACGTGAAGGACCAGATGTGCTTTTCCGATACATTATTCATCTATTGTCGTGTAGGAAAAACCAATACGGTAGCTCAATTGCTTTTTGATAACGGATATAGTGTCGTCTATAGCCTGAAAGGCGGTTCTGTGGCCTGGGAGGAATACGAAGCAAAATTACAACGACAAAAGAGAAAGTCCCTTACCTTGTAACTCCCCTGTTAAATTCTCTGAGCCATGCCTGACGCGAAGCTTCCTGTTCCGCGTCTTTTTTTGTATGCCCTTCGCCACGCCCCAGAACATGTCCGTCTACGAGGGCCTCGGCAATGAAAAGAGATGGCTCCCCGGATTGTGACGAACCCATCTCGACCCTGAAACTCAGCGGCCGCCCCTTTTTTTGGCATCGTTCCACCATCCGGGATTTATAATCGGTCTCGGTACATTCGAGTTCGCCCCAGTCTACCTGCTCCAGCAAATGATTCCTGAGCACTTCACGGCACCTGCGAAACCCGATATCCAGATAGATCGCCCCAACAAGAGCTTCGAACATATTTCCGCCAATATTGCGCGAAACAGCATCCTTGCCCCTGACTTCAATCCAGTCGCAAAGCCCGGTGCTTTCTGCAATCTTGTTGAGTGATTCCCGGCTGACTATACGCGAACGCATCTGGGTCAGATACCCTTCATCGTGCCGGGGATAACGTATATAAACAGCCTCACCCGCAACGAGACCCAGGACCGCATCACCAAGAAATTCCAGACGTTCATTGGAATCCTCCGTCTCTTTCGCGGCCGACCGGTGTCTGAATGCCTTTTTATATAAATCAATATTTTTGGGACGAAAACCTAAAGACATATAAAGAGCCCTGCTCAGGTCCTTGTCTTTGGAATTATTTTCCGCTACGCGGAGACGCATTGGTCAGATTTTTTTAATAAGAAGGCTCGAGTTGTGACCTCCAAAGCCGAATGTATTGGAGAGGGCTACTTTTACCGGCCTGTACTGAGCTTCATTAAAAGTAAAGTTCAATTTATAGTCAATTTCGGGGTCCTCCTCTTTGAAATTGATTGTAGGAGGAATTACCTGACGCTCCAGCGCACACACGCAAGCCAGGATCTCAATGGCACCCGTTGCTCCCAGGGCGTGTCCGGTCATGGATTTGGTGGAACTGATATTCATTTTATATGCATGATCTCCAAACAAATTCTTAATAGCCTTAACCTCCACAATATCGCCCAGCGGAGTAGAGGTTCCGTGAGTATTAACGTAGTCCACATCCCGGGGTTGCAGCCCGGCTTCCTCAATGGCCAGTGCCATAACCCGGCGTGCTCCGTCCCCGTTGGGATGAGGAGCCGTAATATGGTAGGCATCACCTGTAAGCCCGGCGCCGCCTACCTCGGCATAAATTTTGGCACCGCGCGCTTTTGCATGGTTATATTCTTCGAAGATGAGGATACCGGACCCTTCCCCCATAACAAATCCGTCACGCGTCCGGTCAAAAGGACGGGAAGCGGTTTTGTATTCTTCGTTGTTGGTAGATATGGCCTTGGCAGAATTAAACCCGCCAATACTTGGAATGGTTATGGGAGCTTCCGAACCTCCGGTAATCATGACATCGGCCTTTCCCAGCCGGATCATGGCAAAAGCATCGCTCATTGCATGATTCGAAGTGGAACAGGCAGAAACAGTAGCATAGTTAGGCCCGCGAAAACCATATTTAATTGAGATCATTCCGGCAGCAATGTCCGGGATCATCATTGGCACTAAAAAAGGACTAAAGCGAGGCTCATAACCGCCATCACAATAGTCCTTGATTTCTTTAAAAAGGGTTTCCACCCCTCCAATCCCGGATCCAACAATAACGCCCGCACGATCTTTGTCCAGCGCATCGAGGTCCAGATGACTGTCCCTGATGGCTTCGTCAGACGCGACAAGGGCGTATTGGGTAAACAGATCATTTCTCCGGGATTCTTTTTTATCCAGTCCGAATTTTTCCGGGCTGTAACCTTTAATTTCACACGCAAAGCGCGTTTTAAACAAAGAGGCGTCAAACCGGGTGATCCAATCGGCGCCGGATTTGCCGGCGACCAGATTGTCGAAATATTCCGGTATGTTGTTTCCTATAGGATTGATTGTCCCTATTCCGGTAATAACTACCCGCTTCAACTCCATTGTTGTCAACTGTGAAATTATTCGGCTTTTACGTTTTCTTCAATGTATTTAATGGCGTCGCCTACAGTTGAAATTTTTTCGGCTGCTTCATCGGGAATATTAATTCCAAATGCTTCTTCAAATTCCATAATCAATTCTACGGTATCCAAAGAATCCGCACCCAGGTCATTTGTAAAGTTAGCAGTGGGGGTAACTTCATTCTCATCTGCACCCAATTTATCCACGATGATTTGCTTAACTTTTTCAGTAATGTTAACTGCCATAATTCAGTGATTAGTTAATTAATGTATTATTAATTTTCCTGGTGTATTCAAAAACCACCAGCCTACAAAGTAAAGCAAATTATTTGAAATCCCGACAACAAATTCTTATCTACCTGGAAACCAACCAGGTCCCGGACACATCGAGGGTCATTCCAAGGACAGTTCCCTGTCCCGTAAGCGTTCCGGTGATCCTTGAATAATCTGTCGAAAAAGTCCCCTGGAACACAGCTGTAATATTCTTGCCGGTTATCCCCTCGTAAGTGATGGAACCTATTGTTACCCGAAACTTGACAGTCTGGTCGTCCAGGTATGTAATCTGACCCGGATATCCTCTGACGGTAATATTGGTTTCATCTTCTATGGTCATGGTCATTGATCCAGTTTTTGTAATAATGCCGACAGACAGGGTGGCGGTCCCGGACCATTGAGTTCCGTGTAAAAAAGCCATATTTCCGGCTTGGGTAATGGGAAAGGATAATTTTTCGTTAGCAGAATTGACCAGGCTAACAACAGCCGTCCGAGCCCCTCCGGAGTTCTCCTGAATATATAATTTATTCACAAGTATTGCATCTGACGCAGCTCCCGATACCTTCCCGGGGATACACCAAGGCTTATCACAAGTCACATCCCAGGGAAGTGTGCTGAGAAATTGAAATTCTATGGTTTGATCGCCTTCACGCGGAAGATTTGTTTCATCAGGAGGCGTAATGCTGAAAGCATGTTGTGAGAGAACTACTCTTGTTCCTGCGCTGTCTGCAACAAACAGGACCGATGAAGTTCTGTAGGCCGTACTGTTTTGTGGGACAGACAGGGTTACGTACGTATCTTGGTTGCCCTTCCCGGAAAAAGGAGAAACAGAATACCAGCCGTCTTCCGCCATGGTATGCCAGTCTATGTTTGACGAGACTTTTACCGTTGCCGAGCCGCCCAGGGAAGGAAAGACAAACCCGTCGGTATCCACGTTTATGGTACCCCGACCGGAAAGCTGATGAATAACAACCGTCAGGGACTTCTCTCCCGACACAATGTTCAGGTAAAAAAGCCTGTTACTTCCCGAATCATTTTGCGGAACAGTAAAATAAACCGTTTGCAGCCATGAGGATCCGTTGCCCGATTGGGGTGTCACCGACGGGGCCTGCAACGGGTCATCGTTCTCCAATTGAGCAGAAACAACAACATGCCAGTCTGCTGTTGAATAAAAGGCAAACCCATATGAACCGGAAGACGAGGAGATGTTGAAAACCAGATCGGAGAGATTGTAAGGTCTCAGGCTATTCGGGGTCTCCTGGGTTTCCCTGGAACAATTATTAAACAGAAGAAAGCAGCATCCAAAAAGAACCAGTTTACTGATAAATTTATTCTTCATAATATTTATCTGCTTTACTGCAGGTTAAAATGGCCCCATTGCGGAAAATCAAAGATAATAATATTTCATCTATAGAAATAACATTTAATTTTTGTTTCTTTGTTCAACGAAATCTGCCGGTTCCTGTCCCGGTATTCCGGGGCGTCGGATTAAAAGGGAATCCCGTGTAAAACGAGAGCTATCCCCGTAGCTGTGAGTCCTTTACATGTTTGAGCAAATCACACCACTGTCTGCAGTGCAGGCGGGAAGGTTGCATCAAACGGACAAGCCAGAAGACCTGCCTGCAGAGGGTGTTTCGTAGCTTTCGGGTGAAAGGCGAAGAGAACGTTTCCCTCTTGCCCCATAAAGCGTTTGTTATATTATTAATAATACGAGGTATGAAACTGCACGAATACCAGGGAAAAGAATTATTACAAAATGAGGGCGTTGAAATTCCGGAAAGCAGGGTTGCTTATTTTCCGGAAGAAGCTTGGATGGTATCCATGAATATTGGCTATCCCGTTATGTTAAAAGCACAGGTGCTGACAGGAGGCAGGGGAAAATCCGGCGGTGTAAAAAAATGCCGGTCGGCAGAGGAGGTCCGGCAATACAGTCGTCAAATGTTCGGATCTGTACTTACAACGCATCAAAGCGGAAAAAACGGATTGAAAGTACGTAAAATACTGGTGGAGAAAGCCGTGGATTACGAAAAGGAATTCTATCTCTCTTTTGTTATAGACCGTAATACGGCCACCATTGCACTTATTATTTCTAAACAGGGCGGCATGGAAATAGAAAATCTTTCCGCCACACATCCCGAATCGGTAAAAAAAATACTTATCAATCCCTTTACGGGTTTTCTTCCTTTTCATGCCCGGACAGTGGCCGCTTTTCTGGATCTTTGGCCTAAAACGGCCGAGATATTTAATCTTCTGGGCAAATTATACCGGATTTTTGTAACCAAAGAGTGTACTCTATTGGAAGTAAATCCGTTGGTTTTGACCAATGCCGGATCGCTTATCCCACTGGATATAAAAATAGACATAGACGATAACGCCCTTATCCGGCAAAAAGAGATCCTGCGCTCCAGGGATTTGTCCGAACTCAACGAAGACGAAGTAGAAGCAAGATTTTACGACCTGAATTTTATTAAACTGGACGGGAACATAGGTTGCATGGTGAACGGGGCAGGATTGGCCATGGCCACTATGGATTTTATCAAACAGGCAGGCGGCGCTCCTGCGAATTTTCTTGATGTGGGAGGAGTGGCTACGCCCGAAACCATAAGCCGAGGTTTTGAAATCCTCTCCAGGGACGGATCGCTGAAAGCCATATTTGTGAACATATTCGGAGGTATTGTTCGCTGCGACAAAGTTGCCGACGGTATAATTGACGCGACAACCCGGCATCACATCTCCCTGCCGGTAATCATTCGCCTTTCCGGATCGAATGTAGAAGAAGGTTTAAAAACCCTTAAAGCATCCCGGAAGAACTTTCATCTGGTCACAGACGTTGAACAAGCCAGAGACATTATTAACACATTAGTAAATAACTGAATACACAGACAGAGATCATGTCAGCAGGAATCAATGAATCTACTCGGGTAGTCGTACAGGGGATCACGGGCAGGGAAGGCAGCTTTCATACCCGGCAATGTATCCTTTCGGGCACTAACATAGTAGCCGGAGTATCTCCCGGTAAAGGCGGAGAAAAATTTGACGGGAATATTCCGGTTTATAACACTGTTAGCCAGGCAGTAGAAGAGGATCGGGCTAATACGGCGCTTGTCTTTGTGCCGGCCGTATATGCCGGGGATGCCATACTCGAATCGGTATTTGCCGGTATTAAAACCGTCGTTTGCATTACAGAAGGAATTCCCGTTCATGCCATGTTAAAAGTAAAACGGATTGCCAACACCTTTAACACATTGCTCATTGGGCCAAACTGCCCGGGCATTATCGTTCCGGGGACAGGGAAGCTGGGGATTATGCCTACACAGATCTTTAGTAAAGGCCACGTGGGAATGATATCCCGGAGCGGCACATTGCTTTATGAAGCAGCCGATCAGGTATGCAGGAACGGTCTGGGCATATCTACCGCTGTAGGAATAGGCGGTGATCCTATTATTGGCTCGGATTTTATTTACTGGCTGGAGCAATTTGAGCAAGACCCCAATACTCACGCAATTGTTATGATTGGAGAAATAGGCGGAGACATGGAAGAACGCGCGGCATCTTATGCCAAAGCACACATTTCCAAACCTGTCTTTGCCTTTATAGCCGGCAGGTCGGCTCCCGAAGGAAAAAGGATGGGGCATGCAGGAGCTATTATCACAGGATCTGCGGGCACCGTGACCTCGAAAGAAACCGCTTTTGAACAGGCCAACATAATGGTTATCAGGAACCTTGCGCTTATTGGCCAAACCGTTTCAGAAAATTTGTCTTTAAAATGAATTCCGATAGTACATACATTATAAAACGTGACGGCACCCGAGAATCGTTTTCAATTGATAAAATTAAAAACGCTATTTCCAAGGCGTTCCTCTCAGTAGACAGTTTTGCCACCGCAGATATACTCATACGGGTATTATCACGAGTACACATCCGCAACGGAATCTCCGTGGAAGAGATCCAGAATCAGGTAGAAAATGCCCTGATGGCGGAAAAATATTATAAAGTCGCCAAAGCATTCATCCTTTACCGCCAGCAACACTATGAGGATCGTGAAATAAGAGACAAAGTCAGGTACCTGGTGGACTATTTTCAGGCAGAAAATCCCGCATCGGGCAGCAAATACGACTCAAATGCCAACGTAGAAAACAAAAACATAGCCACGCTCATAGGCGAACTCCCAAAACCCGGATTTATCCGTCTGAACCGCCGTTTGCTTACAGACCGGCTAAAAGATATGTACGGGCAGGAAACCGCAGACAAATACCTCGATCTCCTGACTCATCATTTCATATATAAAAACGACGAGACATGCATGGCTAATTACTGCGCCAGCATTACCATGTATCCCTGGCTAATTGGCGGTACCAGAACCATTGGAGGCAACTCCACCCCTCCCGGCAATCTCAAATCATTTTGCGGGGGCTTCATCAATATGGTCTTCATTGTATCGAGTATGTTAAGCGGAGCCTGCGCCACCCCGGAATTCCTTATGTACCTGAATTATTTTATTAGCGGTGAATACGGACGTGATTACTACCTGCATGCGGACCAAATTGTCGATCTTTCGGCCCGGCAACGAAGTATAGACAAAGTTATTACCGATTGCTTTGAACAAATTGTTTATTCAATAAATCAGCCAACCGGCGCACGGAATTTTCAGGCCGTTTTCTGGAATATCTCTTACTACGACAAATACTATTTCCAAAGCCTTTTTGAGCACTTTGTGTTTCCGGACGGAAGCGCTCCGGACTGGGACTCATTGAGCTGGCTTCAAAAACGATTCATGCAATGGTTTAATAAAGAAAGAACGCGCTCCGTACTCACTTTTCCCGTAGAAACCATGGCCCTTCTTACAAAAAACGGAGATGCAGCCGACAGCGAGTACGGTGATTTCACTGCTCAAATGTACGCCCGGGGCCATTCGTTCTTTACCTATATGAGCGACAGCGCAGACTCCCTGAGCAGCTGCTGCCGTCTTCGCAATGAGATACAGGACAACGGATTCAGCTATACACTCGGGGCCGGTGGTGTTTCCACCGGGTCCAAGAGCGTCCTGACTATTAACCTCAACCGGTGTATTCAGCATGCCGTAACCCGGGGAATCCCGTATATGGTCTTTCTTAAAGATGTAGTAGACCTGACGCATAAAGTGCAATTGGCTTACAATGAAAACCTAAAAGAACTGCAGGCAAAAAAAATGCTGCCGCTTTTCGATGCCGGATACATTAACATCAACCGCCAGTACCTGACCATCGGGGTCAACGGGCTGGTAGAAGCAGCCGAGTTCCTTCACATACCCATTAACGACAATCCTGCTTACAGTTCTTTTGTCCAAGAAGTATTGGGCCTCATAGAACAACATAACAAAAAATACCGGACTCCTTCGGTCATGTTCAACTGTGAAATGATTCCGGCAGAAAACGTGGGCATTAAACACGCCAAATGGGACCGGGAGGACGGATACGTAGTTCCGCGGGACTGTTATAACAGCTACTTTTTTGCAGTAGAAGACGAATCGCTGAATATTTTGGACAAATTCCGTCTGCACGGGAAAAAATACATTGAGCACCTTACCGGAGGCTCGGCTCTTCATATAAATCTTGCCGAACACCTGTCCCCTGGGCAATACCGGCAATTACTGAGAGTTGCGGCACAAGAGGGCTGTAATTACTTTACCTACAATATCCCCAATACCGTATGCAACGATTGCGGCCATATAGATAAAAGGTATCTCGGAGAATGTCCGGCCTGTCACAGCACTAACGTCGATTACCTTACCCGTGTTATAGGATACATGAAACGTATAAGCAATTTCTCCAAAGGACGGCAGCAGGAAGCCGCCAGGCGCGTCTATAACAAAGTAACGGAATATGCTTAAATACACCGGCTTTGATATAGTGTTTCAGGAGATCCCGGACGAGGTGACTTTGGCCGTCAATATTTCTAACTGTCCCCACCGGTGCCCGGGTTGTCACAGTCCTTACCTTTGGGAAGATACCGGCGAGCCACTCACGACCGCAGTGCTGGCAGACTGGCTGACCCGTTACGGCAAAAAAATCACATGCATTTGTTTTATGGGCGGAGACGCTTCTCCGGACGAGGTAGCCGGGTTGGCCCGGTATCTTGGCACTCAACTTGTCGCCCCTGTGAAAACGGGCTGGTACTCCGGCCGGAGCTCCCTCCCCGAAGGGTTTTCAACAGAATGGTTCCATTATATAAAACTCGGACCTTACCTTCAGGAAAAAGGTCCTCTCAGCTCGCCCGGGACCAACCAGCGTTTATACCGCAGGCTGACAGTCCCGGCAAAATTTCTGCCGGATCCCGCCTGCCGGGCAGCTGCCGCACAGGATCCTATCGGTTTAAGCCCCGAAATATGGGAAGATATTACCTGCCAGATGCACCGGCAGGCCCCATATATTCTGTCTTGCTAAAAGCCAGGATGGGATAAAAAACAATAGGCAGAAGCAAAAGACCAATGGTGAAATCCGCTTTCTTACCAAAGCTTTTTGCAAGCAGGTTTGTGCCCCAAATGTAGAAGATGAGGTTAACAAACGGAATGCACAGAAGCAACAGCCACCACCAGGATTTCCCTATGATCTGGAGCAACACAAGGAGATTGTAAACAGGAACGAGAAGCGCCCAGCCGGGTTTTCCGGCCTTAGTGAAGAGGGTCCATCCGGCAACAATCATCAATCCGGCAACAATCCACTGTGTAGTGAACATAATGGCAAAACAGATGAAAATCCAGCCCAGTTCGGGAGCACCTAAAGCGCCAAAGTCACAGGAGCCGAAATCAAAGGCTCCCCAGTCACAAAGAAAACAATCCATAATACTGCTTTATTAAATGATAAATTAAAAGGAGCATAACGGGGACGTTGGCGAAAGGTACAAAATATATTCATTCAATGGATTCTGTAATTTCATTACGGATGTGAGAACACAAACTGGTAATTCCAGGCATTCACCGGTGTGTCAGCGTTCCCTGGTGCGTCATGGGAGGTCAGGATCACCTTCATCTTGTTATCAGTTATTTCCAGCACCTTCCAGGAGGTCCCAATAATATAACTGATAGGACCTTCCAGGGTGATCACCGCCGGATTCTCATCCGAAATAATTCCAATTTTGCCGCTTACATCATTTCCGTTCATAGACCAGAAACCTTCACTCACAATACCCAGGGCCGTAGTAACCTGATATCTTTTTCCCGGACGTGAAAATTTGAAAGACTCAGAGTGATCGGTGGCCTGATAAGCCCACTTCCCGTTTGAATCTTTTATATAAACCGAATCCCTGACCCAGGGTTTTTGTGAAGTTAACAATCCGTACACATTTTCTCTGAAAGTCACCTTAAGCGTATGATCTGACGATATCTTAGGCAGCGGATAATAAGGTTGGTTGGGGGAAACAAATTCCACCCGACCGTCTATCCACAAGCTGTCTACATCACAGCCCCAGTTGGGAACAAACTCAAAATACAGAGATACTCCTTCATTAACTTTTACCGTCTTTGTTTTGCCCAGAAAAAGGAAATGGCGCCCGTTCATATAAACACTCCCTTTGGGTCCTGCTTCAACCACAACGGTATATTGCCGGAGCGAGGTTTTATTTCCCTTTTGACATCCTTGAAAAAAAATCACACACCCCAAAAAAGTCACGCACCCCAGAATCAAAATGCAATGCAGCAAAGTCAGAATCCTTTTCATCTCTACACTGTTTTAAATATTTGATTTACAAATATATGAAAAGGCTCAGGTATCATTATCGCAAAATAGTCCAAAAAAATGAAAGAAAAGTCTCCAGAAGCGGTCTGGTGCGCAAAATCCAGACGCAGATAGATTGGATCTGTTCCTGCTCCTATTCAAAGCAAGGGTCAAAATTTATTTAATTGCAAATAGCTAACATTCTGCCACTTGACTCTTTTCCTTGTTTGACCCTTGATGTTATGCTCGCCGGAAACTCAATGAATACGTGAGGGCCAAATCAAGGGTCAAATGCTAGCTTGGCCTATATAGCTGAATAATAGATGCTTGTTATTTTACGTTGTTTGACCCTTGACGTTTGGATAACCGGAAGTTAAGTGAATCTCTCCCACAAGCTATTCAGAAGGGAAACACCTCCCATTGGCTGTGCCAATGGGTCCTTCCCTCCGCGGGCGCGAGGTTTCCCTTTTCTGAATATCTTGTGACGTTCTTTATGAAGCGGTGCAAGTTGCGCACCAGACGCGGTCTGGGGATTTATTTTTCCACATCTGCCAATACGCTTATACTGATTCCTATTGGTACCGTTTCCCATTTCCCCTGACTCGTTTTTCTGAAATATGTCTTTTCTCCAAACCCCGCACAAAAATACAACAATCCTTCACCCAAATCTTTAACATGTTCGAGGGTAATAAGGAAATTGCCGTCAACAACTATATTTTTTGATAGCAGATCAAGTTGAATTTCATCTTTAACAGCCGATCCCGGCATTGTTATGTACACAGGTTCTTTGAGCATATTGACAAAAGTCCTTTTACCCTGAACCTTATAAATGTTTAATCTATAAAGAATCGTATCATATGTACAAGTGGCAATATGTATATTTACTTTTTTTATCAAGGCAGATTTTTTGACCTTCATGAGTATGCCGCATTCATATCCTAACAGATTATGCTCAAATCCGGCATTCATTTTTTTGAATTTTGTAGTAACACCCAACGTACGTGTTTTAAATTTTCTTGGTGTAATTTTCAATTCCGAAAGTTCATAGGTTTTTTCTTTCAGCGGCACCACCATAATTGAATCGATCATCAAATCCGCTATTTTAATACTGCACGAATTATATCCTATCCTGGAAAACAAGAGTGAATCACATGAAAAACACGGATCTACAGAAAGATGAAAACAACCATTTAAATCGGTTACTGTTCCTACATTTTTCCCCGCAATTCCAATATTTACAAAATCAACAGGCTGTTTATCCTCTGCGTTAATTACAATTCCTGATATATTCTGAGCCAATACGGCATGAACATTAAGGATAAAGACAAGAAGAAGGAGTTTTAATCGTGGCATAATCTTATGTATTCTAGCAGTCCCATCTTTTACAAAACAAAGGCCACGAAGAAGATTTTTACAAAAAAAATCCCTCACAGCGCAGCAGCTGTAAGGGATTCGGTCTGTTATCCGACGTGTATTGTCCTGCGGGCAGGGACCCCGGGCAAGGTTTCGGCTTATTATTTTTTGCCGGTTTTTTCCACGGCTACTTGCCGGCTTCTTCCACGGCTACGGCTACCGCTACGGTTGCTCCAACCATGGGATTGTTACCCATACCCAGGAAGCCCATCATTTCTACGTGGGCAGGTACAGAAGAGGACCCGGCAAACTGGGCGTCTGAGTGCATACGGCCCATAGTATCGGTCATGCCGTACGAGGCGGGGCCTGCCGCCATATTGTCGGGGTGCAGGGTACGCCCTGTTCCGCCACCCGAGGCAACGGAAAAAAATTTCTTACCCTGTTCAATACATTCTTTTTTGTAGGTCCCGGCCACCGGGTGCTGGAAACGGGTTGGATTGGTAGAGTTGCCGGTAATGGAAACATCTACTCCCTCGTGATGCATAATGGCAACGCCTTCGCGAACATCATCGGCTCCGAAACAGCGCACTTTTGCCCGATCGCCCGCAGAATAAGGAGTTTCGCTGACAATGGTCAGTTGTCCCGTATAATAATCGAACGAGGTCTGTACGTAAGTAAATCCGTTGATGCGCGAGATGATCATGGCTGCATCCTTGCCCAGGCCGTTGAGGATCACGCGCAGAGGTTCTTTACGCACCTTGTTGGCAGATTTGGCAATGCCAATGGCACCCTCGGCAGCGGCAAACGATTCGTGACCGGCCAGGAATGCAAAGCATTTGGTGTTTTCACGCAACAGCATGGCTGCAAGATTTCCATGGCCGAGGCCAACTTTCCGGTCTTCGGCAACCGATCCGGGAATACAGAAGGCCTGAAGAGCAATTCCTATTGCCTCGGCGGCATCGGCTGCTTTGTGCGCTCCTTTTTTGAAGGCAATGGCCGCGCCCATCACATAAGCCCATGCAGCATTCTCAAATGCAATAGGCTGAATTTCTTTACACATTTTATAGGGATCTATGCCTTTTGCTTCGCAGATAGCCTTGCATTCGGCTAAATCTTTGATCCCATATTCTTTTAACGCGGCATTGATCTTATCAATCCTGCGTTCATAACTTTCAAATAATGCCATAATGTGGATGTTTATTGTTGACGTGGGTCGATATAGGATTTAGCGTCGGCAAACCGGCCGTATGAACCGGTAGCCTTTTTAAGGGCTTCGTTGGCATCCATACCTTTTTTAATCATGTCCATTAATTTGCCCAGATGAACAAATTCATAACCGATGACTTCGCCCTGTTCGTCAAGGCCCAGTCGTGAACAGTAACCTTCGGCCATCTCGAGATAACGCACTCCTTTAGCCTTGGTCCCGTACATAGTCCCAACCTGTGAACGCAGGCCCTTGCCGAGGTCTTCCAACCCGGCGCCTATGGGCAGTCCGCCTTCGGAGAAAGCGCTTTGTGTACGACCGTATACAATCTGCAGGAAAAGCTCCCGCATGGCTGTATTGATGGCATCACATACAAGGTCTGTATTTAAAGCTTCCAGCAATGTTTTCCCGGGCAGGATCTCAGCTGCCATGGCGGCCGAGTGAGTCATACCGGAACAACCCAGGGTTTCTACAAGAGCCTCTTCAATAATACCGTCTTTCACGTTCAGAGTAAGTTTGCAGGCTCCCTGCTGGGGGGCGCACCAGCCCACACCGTGAGTAAGGCCCGAAATATCTGAAATCTGTTTGGCTTTCACCCACTTTCCTTCTTCGGGAATGGGGGCCGGTCCGTGATTTGGACCTTTTTTAACAACACACATTTGTTGTACTTCGTGTGAATAGATCATATGTTCTCTTAATATTTAAACAAGTGGCAAAGGTAATGGTTTTTCTATAACAAAAACGTCGTACTTTTTGTAAAGTACGACGTCCAGGGGAAAAATCCGAACAGATCTACCTGGTAATAACGGTAGAAATAACCATGGTCAGATCAAGAGACTGGCTCTGTCCGCCCTGCTCTATTACAAGCTGTCCGGAAACGTTTTGCTTGCCTTTCGTTTCAATCACCCAGCCGGAAACGGCATCTACAATGTTGGTGGCTTCGCCGCCGCCGGCAATATTTTCCATACGTTGCGGACCTTCGGGTTTTTTGGCGTTAGGATTGGACATTAACACCATTTTGGCCATCAGAGTAACCTTATTGTCAGCATAATTATCTACGCGATACTGTGTAGTAATAATGGCACCCAATTCATCACTCGGGGTGTCTTCTGTCCATACGGAGGGCACTTTCAGGTCTTTATCGGGAAATTTGGTCAGACCGGCCTGTGCTACGTTCTTGAGAGTGGATTCGCTGAACAGCGCCTTAAGTTGTGTCATGGTTGTTTCGCGTTTACGCTTGGCATACTGCGTTGCCAGCGTTTCGTCTGCACGGGTAAAGAAAGCGGTATCCAGAGGCAACATTTCCACCACCTCGCCCTGACGGGAAATCACCAGTCTGAAGGGTTTTTCCGTGATAGTTTTAATGGCCTGGGATACGACATCTTCTCCTTCCGAGTCAAAATTCTGGCTCTGACCCTGGGCGGAGGTGTTCACGGTAAAACGGGTCAGTCTGGTTTCCATAAGATAACCTTTCTCGACTTCCTCTACCAATGTCAGAATAGCTCCAATCTTCTGTTCCGTATGAGTGGTCATATCACCCATCGCCGGAACCTTAATAGTCATATCCTGAATAACTTCCATGTTCACAGGATACTCCGTCCCTGCAACAGGTTTGAATTCCAATCTAAAAGTTTGCGCCTGCAAGGCTACTGCTGCAAATATAAAGAGCAGTGAAAAAATACGTTTCATAAGTTTGTTGTTGAAGTGTCTGTGATAAATGTTGATGCGCAAATTTACACGAATTAATCATAAAATAGATAAAATGCGCTAATTTTGAAGCATAAAAATCCTTGCAGATGAACAGAACAACCCTTATCCTAATGATCATTTCAGGCGCTTTAGCTTGCGGTAGTTGCCATGACAACGCCCAAGACACAGGTCCCATTATTCAAAAAAATACGGTAACTCTTTCCGGTGATCTTCTGGATCCCATGGTCCTGAACAGTTTCGGACGCGTATCGGATCCGCAGGTGTCCCCCGACGGAACAAAGATCCTTTACGGAGTCAGCTATACCTCCGTAGAACAAAACAAGAGCAACCGCGAATTGTTTGTTATGGATCTGAACGGACAAAACAACCGGCAGATCACCCGTTCCTCTAAAAGCGAGAGCAATGCCCGCTGGCTTGACAACAACACCATTCTTTTCCTTTCCGGCGGAAAGCTTTGGAGAATGGATGCCACCGGCTCCGAAGCAGAAGAAATCAAAGGTACGGACCGCCCTGTTTCCGAGTTCTCACTTTCTCCAAAAAGAGACCGTATATTGTTTATTTCCAACGTGAAAAGCGGCGTCAAACCGACCGACCGTTATCCCGACCTGGACAAAGCCTCGGGACGAATCATCAACGACCTCATGTACCGTCACTGGGATTGTTTTGTTGAGGAAATCCCCCACTCTTTCCTGGCCTCGTTCAACGGAAAGTCCCTGGACAACGTCACCGATATTCTGGAAGGCCTTCCTTACGACCTCCCCACGCTGCCCTTCGGAGGTATTGGGGAACTCTGCTGGAGCCCCGACGGAACCAAAATCGCTTATTCATGCCGGAAGCTCACCGGCGTAGCATATGCAGTATCCACCAACACAGATATTTACCTGTACGATGTGGCCACCGGCGCTGAAGAAAACCTGAGCACAGGGATGATGGGGTACGATACAGCCCCTGTTTTCTCGCCGTGCGGAAAATACCTGGTATGGTGCAGCATGGAACGCGACGGCTACGAAGCAGATAAAAACCGCCTGATGCTTTACTCATTTGAAGACAAAAGCATTAAGGATCTTACTGCAAACTTTAAATACAATATCTCCAGCGCCTCGTGGAAAACCGGCGGGGATGGTCTTTACATAACCTCGTGTGCCGAGGGAATCACCCATGTTTTTGAGGTGAATCCCCAAAACGGGTCTTTCCGCCAGATCACTACCGGCCGGTACGACTGTGATCCCGTTCAACAGGTGATTGGCCCGAACGGTGTAGAACAACTGATTGGCTCGTATATGTCTTTATCCATGCCCGCCGAGCTGGTGTCCATTAACCCCGTTAGCGGAGAATACACCCAGCTTTCCTTCGAGAACAAACATATCCTGGATCAGCTGACCATGGGAGAAGTAGAGGAAAGATGGATCACCACTACCGACAAAAAGAAAATGCTTACATGGGTTATTTACCCGCCGCATTTCGATCCGTCCCGTAAATACCCCATGGTCCTCTTTTGCGCCGGCGGTCCCCAGTCTGCCCTTTCCCAAAGCTGGTCTTACCGATGGTGCCACCAGCTGATAGCCGCCAACGATTATATAGTCATCTTACCTAACCGCCGGGGCACAACAGCTTTTGGCCAGGAATGGTGCGAACAGATAAGCGGCGATTATGCCGGACAAAATATGCAGGATTACCTGACGGCCGTAGACCATATGAAACGCGAACCTTTTGTGGACGGAAAACACGTGGGCGCCGTGGGTGCCAGTTATGGCGGGTATTCTATCTTCTACCTGGCCGGCCATCACGAAGGACGTTTTGCCGCATTTATTGCCCATGCCGGGAGCTTCAATACGGAACACATGTATATGGAAACCGAGGAAGTCTGGTTCCCGCACTGGGATAACGGCGGAGCCCCCTGGGACGACAATCCGGTAGCCAGAGACCATTATGCCAAATCGCCGCACAAGAGCGTGCAAAATTGGGATACACCCATTCTGATTACCCACGGGGAACTGGACTACCGGGTTCCCGTAGACCAGGCCATGGCCGCATTCAACGCCGCTAAACTCAATGGAGTTCCCGCAGAAATGCTGCTCTTCCCCGATGAAAATCACTGGATCCTCAAACCGCAGAATAACGTACTCTGGAACAGGGTTTTCTTTGAATTTCTGGACAAATATCTGAAATAGGTATTTTCAGGACAAAATTGGATTTTTCTTTTTTAACGATTCACTTCAAAAAGTGTGTTGTAGGTTTGTTTCATATTCATTTAATCAATCATTATGGAACATTCAATCAACAAAGTGGAGTTACTGGGACGCGTTGGGGCCGATCCCAGGACAGGACAGACCGAGGACGGACGCAAAGTCATTAATTTCAGCCTGGCTACCGGTGAAGTGCTAAAGACCTCCTCCGGAGAACTGAGGGAAGAAACCACCTGGCACCGGATTGTGGCCTGGGAAGGAAAAGAGCTTACGGTGACCGATTTCGAAAAGGTGAAAAAAGGAAGCCGGCTTGCCGTTACCGGCCGCATCCGAACCAATACGTACGAAAAAGACGGACAACAGCGCTTTACCCAGGAGATCATTGCCCAGACATTGAAGAACGCATAACTGAGCTAAAAAATCTGTACATTTGCAGACATAGATAATGTACAGTCATGCAGAGAGATTTTTACCTCCATAACACGCTTTCCCGTCAAAAAGAAAAATTCGAACCTCTTGTACCCGGCCACGTAGGGCTTTATGTCTGCGGCCCTACCGTATATGGCGACCCGCACCTGGGACATGCCCGTCCGGGAATTACTTACGATGTACTGGTACGTCTGTTCAGGCATCTGGGATATAAGGTACGTTATGTCAGGAACATTACCGATGTGGGGCATCTCGAGAACGATGCCGACTCGGGGGAAGACAAGATTGCGCGCAAGGCCCGCCTGGAACAGCTCGAGCCCATGGAAGTGGTACAATATTACACCATACGCTACCACCAGGCTATGGAAAAACTCAATACGCTGCCCCCCAGCATCGAACCCAGAGCCTCGGGACATATCCTGGAACAGATAGCCCTGGTACAGCAGATCCTTGATTCCGGACTGGCCTATGAAATTAACGGTTCTGTCTATTTTGACGTAAAAGCGTATAACAAACAACACAACTACGGGATACTTTCCGGACGCGTGCTGGAAGACCTTCAGACGAACACAAGGGAACTGGACGGACAGGAAGATAAACACTCTCCCCATGATTTTGCCTTGTGGAAAAAAGCCTCGCCCGAGCATATCATGCACTGGCCTTCCCCCTGGAGCGAAGGATTCCCCGGCTGGCACCTGGAATGCTCGGCCATGAGTTCCAAATACCTGGGGCAGGTATTCGATATCCACGGAGGAGGTATGG
>Ga0265294_10003890_pt1 | contig 18824 bp, 17 predicted proteins | sample MunlanPumphouse3_FD_192504 | JGI IMG/M metagenome (GOLD analysis project Ga0265294, IMG submission 192504) | Groundwater microbial communities from a municipal landfill in Southern Ontario, Canada - Pumphouse #3 | ecosystem: Environmental > Aquatic > Deep subsurface > Groundwater | place...
AACGTTTTGCAAGCAGCAGGACGTAATATTGCACAAAAGAAGAATATGTTCTTTGTAGAAAAAGAGCCAAAAGCAATACTTATTATTGAGTTAGCAGAGGAAAGTGAAGAAGAATTGAACAAGAAGTTAGAAGCAATAATTGAGAATTTAAAGCAAGAAAATAAAGGTTACGCCTACCCTATTATTAGAAACGTAGATATTAAGAAGGTTTGGGAACTAAGAAAGGCTGGTCTTGGACTTTTATCTAATGTTCCTGGATCTGCAAAACCAGTTTCTGTTATTGAAGATACTGCAGTTTCGCCTAAGAATATGGCAGCTTATATTAAGGATTTCCAAGAAATACTTGCAAAATACAATCTATCCTGTGTTTATCATGCACATATAGCAACAGGAGAGCTACATTTAAGACCAATTCTTGACTTAAAGAAGCAAAAAGACGTTGTTATTTTTCATACAATTAGCAGAGAAGTAGCTTTTTTAGTGAAGAAATACCGTGGCAGTTTGAGTGGTGAGCATGGAGATGGTAGGTTAAGGGGGGAATATATTCCGATAATGTATTCAGAAGAAGTCTATTCTATGATGAAAGAATTGAAGATGCTATTCGATAAGGAGAATATCTTTAATAAAGGTAAGATAATCGACACACCACCTATGAATACTTCTCTAAGATATTCAAGTGAATTATCTAAGAAGAGAAGAGGAAAATACGACCCCTCTAAGTTAAATAAGATTAAGACCTACTATAGCTTTGAAGAAGAGCAGGGTTTGCTGTCCGCAGTTGAGCAGTGCAATGGAAGTTCTGATTGTAGGAAGTCGGTAGAGTTTCTAAATACAATGTGTCCTTCTTATAGGGCAACTCAGGATGAAAGATATACGCCAAGAGCAAGAGCAAATGCACTTAGAGAGTTCTTCACAAACCCAACTAAAGACAATCCTTTTGATAATGGTTTGTTATACTGGATATTAGATAACTGTCTATCTTGTAAAGGATGTAAAAATGAATGTCCTTCAAATGTTGATATTGCTAAGCTTAAATCGGAGTTTTTACAACATTATTATAATTCAAATGGAGTGCCACTTCGGATATTACTAATTAATTACTTGACAACATTCCAAAGAATTGGCTCACTCTTCCCTAAATTATATAATCTTACTATCACAAATAAGACGACTTCATCTCTAATTAAGAATATCTTAAAGTTCTCCCCTAAGAGAAATTTACCGACTTTAAATGATAAAACCCTTAGAAAACTCTTTAAAGAAGAGAATAATTTATCGAATAACGATATAGAAAATAAGAGAACGGTTTACTTTTTTAGCGATGAGTTTACAAATTATCAAGATTCTGATATAGGATTGTCTGCTCTAAAACTTCTAAAATCTCTAGGTTATACAGTAAAACTTTCCCCTATAAGAGAAAGTGGAAGGATTGCTATTTCAAAAGGAATGGTTAAGAGGGCAAAGACTATAGCTAATAGGAATATTAGTAGATTAGAAGGTTTAATTAGTTCAGAAACACCTTTAATTGGCATAGAACCTTCTACAATATTAAGCTTTAGAGATGAATATCCTTCATTATTAAACTCTAAGAACAAGTTATTTGCTAAGGACATCATAGAAAACACCTTTCTTTTTGATGAGTTCTTAGCCAAAGAGATGGATAATGGACACGTAAGGGCAGAAGATTTCACAACAACAACCACAAGAAAAATCTTACTTCATGGACATTGCCAACAAAAGGCTTTAATAGGTACTCAGACAATGGAAAAAGTTCTATCTTTGCCTCTTAATTATAGCGTTGAAGTCATACCAAGTGGGTGTTGTGGGATGGCAGGAAGCTTTGGGTATGAGAAGAAACATTATGAGATGTCTATAGAAATAGGTAATCAGATCTTATTCCCAGCTATTTTATCTGCGGATAAAGATGTGATTGTCTCAGCTCCAGGTACTAGTTGTAGAGATCATATCAAACATGCTATTAACATTACGGCTCTTCATCCTATACAAATACTTTGGGAAGCAAGAAAACTAAAAGAAAATGAATAGATTATATCAGAAAATGCTAAGTCTTATTAATAATTTAATGAAGGATAAATACTTGCCTTCTTGGGTTATTATATTGATTGACTTTATAATATGTGTTGTTTCTGCCTTTGTTTCAGGGATTATCCTTAGCGGTCAGGTGGAATACTTTCACTTCCCCTTAGATAATTACTCAATTCGTTTCTTAGTCTTATCAATTTCCCTTACAACTCTCTTCCTTATGCTCTTTAAAGTTGCTAAGGGTGTAATTAGATATTCTACTTTTAGTGATGCAATGAGAATATTTTTTGCAGTTGTTTTTGCCGGTCTTTCAATGTTAACTTTGAATCTTTTCTATAAATACAATATCGATCCTTTAGGAAAAGACTTTATTCCAAAGCAGCTTATCCTGATCTACTTCTTTGTTTCCTATATTGGTTTATTCCTATTTAGGATGTTTGTTCGGTGGTTATTTGAGAAAGCATATAAATCTGGAATACATATCAATATGACTACTTCAATAGCTATCTTTGGAGCAGGCAAAACTGGAACAGCAACTGCTAATACTATTGTTAGTACTTCAAAGAAATACTATATAAAAGCTTTCTTAGATGACGATAATTCCTTAGCTGGTAAGTCAATTATGGGAATAAAGATATGGGGAAAGAAAGACCATGAGTATGTTTTTAAGTATAAGGATATAGATCAATTGCTTATTGCAACAAATAGGATAAGTACTGAACGTAAAAACGAGATATTTGATCTATGTTTTCAAAACAAGATAAAGGTTTTGACTGTTCCTCATATCAAAACATGGACAGATGGGCAGCTAAATGTTGAAGAAATTAAGGAAATTCAGATAGAACAGCTATTAAATCGTGAAGAGATAAAGCTTAATGTTGATATTATTAATCAGGAAATAAAGGATAAAACTGTTCTAGTTACAGGAGCTGCTGGTTCAATTGGTAGCGAAATCGTTAGGCAATTGGCTAAGTTCAATCCAAAACTTATTGTTGTATTAGACCAAGCTGAAACTCCTTTATATGATATTGAAAATGAAATAAGGGACAAGTTTCCTGAAACAAATTTTAAGATAGTTATTTCCTCTGTTCATGATAAGGAAAGGATGGAAGATATCTTTAAAAACATATGTCCAGATATTGTTTTTCATGCAGCAGCTTATAAACATGTTCCTATGATGGAAGCACATCCTTATGAAGCTGTCAAGGTTAATATATTCGGAACGAGGATAGTTGCAGACTTATCGTGCAAGTATGGAGTAAAGAAATTTGTTATGATTTCAACAGATAAGGCAGTTAACCCTACAAATGTTATGGGAGCTACTAAACGTTTTGCTGAGATTTATATTCAATCTTTAAATAAGACATCGAAAACACAGTTTATTACTACTCGTTTTGGGAATGTTTTAGGTTCAAATGGTTCTGTTATCCCACGCTTTAAGGAACAAATCAAGAAAGGAGGTCCTGTTACTGTGACACATCCTGATATTATCCGATATTTTATGACTATTCCTGAAGCTTGTCGCTTGGTTTTGGAGGCAGGAGTTATGGGAAAAGGTGGAGAAATCTTCCTTTTTGACATGGGAAATCCTGTTAAAATTGTTGATTTAGCAAGGAGAATGATTAAACTTTCAGGCTTTGAACCAGATAATGATATTATGATTGAGTTCACAGGTCTAAGGCCAGGAGAGAAGCTTTATGAAGAACTACTTAATAACGAAGAACATACTCTGCCAACTTATCATAATAAAATATTTATAGCTAATAATGAAGTCTTTGATTTTGATTTTGTCCAAGATTCTTTTACTAATTTGGAAAAACAATGTCATAATCAAGGTGAAGATGGAATAGTTAGAACTATAAAAGGGCTTGTAAATACTTTTAAAAGTAATAATAGTAGATTTGAAAAACTAGACGTAAATATATTAGATGGAGAGAAATAGAATAATAGATATTGCAAAAGGTATAGGGATTATGCTAGTAGTTTACACTCACACTAAGTGTTATGCTCATGATGCTATATATTTATTTATTATGCCTTTGTTTTTTGCTCTAAGTGGTTACTTTTTCAACGAAGAAAGGCCATTATGGGATAATATCAAAGTGAAATTTAAGACATTAATCATACCTTATATCTTTTATTTCATCCTTTTAGAGTCTCTATTTATTATTCTGCATAAGTTTTTCTATCAAGATGTATATTTCGCATGGGGTATGTTTATTAAGCCTTATTGGGTAGTTGGTCCAATGTGGTTCTTTTATGGATTATTCTTTACATCTATCTTCTTTGCTCTTATTGCAAAGAGCTTTAAAAATATTTATATAGTTATTACTTTAAGTGTTATACTTGGATTATCTGGCTATCTATTATCTGTTTATGGGATAAAACTACCTGTTTATATTGATTCTGCACTATCAATGACTCTGTTTTATTGCTTTGGTTATCTGCTTAAGAAGTTTAGATTCTTAGATAAATTAAATACTAAGTCCTCAATTATTATTGGAATAGTTTCATTATTGCTTTATTTATCTGGAGTATTCTTCTCGCTTGTTAATAATACAAAACCTAATGAGGTTCCAAATAATTATTTATTGTTTATAATCTCAGCTTGCTCTGCTATTGTTGCATTCTTATTATTATCTAAACTATTATTACGTTTTCGTTTTATATCTAATCTATTTAGCTTTTATGGAAAGAATTCCTTGATAGTTTTTGTTTGGCACTTCTTTACTTTCTATCTTTTCTACTTATTATTTAATGTAAATAGTGCAGAATTATCATATATAGATGGCTTTCTGATAACGATATTTGCATTGGTTTTCTCTATTGTTTTAGGGCTTATTCAACAAAAATACTTACCAATACCGAATATTAGAGAAATATTCAAATACGTTAAAAAGGAACTTTCTTATTTAAAACGATAATTATGAAGAATAAAAAGTTATTAGTAGTTGGGGGAGGAGTAATTCATACTTATAATATTATTGAATTAATTAAAGGATATTTTGATGATATCTTTCTTATTACTAATGTTCAAGACGATAAGTTTAAAGATATCAAACATGAAGTTCTAACTTTTTCTTTCTCAAATCCCCTAAATCCTTTTCTTCTTCCGCATAAGATAAATAAGATTATAAGAGATTATAAGCCTGATTTCATTGTAATTATCCAAGTTGATACTGCTGCATTTAGTACAGTTATTGCAAATAGAAAGAAGATTCCTACATTAGTAATAGCACTTGGTAGTGATGTTTTAACTATTCCTAATAAAGGATATTTATATAAGCAAATGGCAAAGTTTGTTCTTAAAAGGGTTAAATACTTTAATACAGGAGCAAGATATGCTGTTAATAAGATGAATGAACTATCTGGAAAGGATTTAGACGTTGTTATTGCAAATTCAGGGTTTGAACCTGGGTGTAAACCAATGCCAAAGCAAAATATTATTTATTCAAATCGCTTACATCAATCATTATATCGTATCCCTCAAATCATTGAAGCCTTTGCAAGATTTATTGGAAATAAAGAAAGAGACGATTGGATGCTTGTTATTGGAGCTACAGGTGATGAAGATAACCTAAAACAAAAGGCAAAAGAATTAGGAATTGAAGATAAAGTAGAGTTTATTGGTTGGGTTGAGAAGCAGGAGAATAACTATTATTACTCTATTTCAAAGATATGGATATCAATACCAGAAAGTGATTGTACCCCAATTTCTTTAATGGAAGCAATGGCTGCTGGCTGCATTCCTATTATGTCAGACTTAGATGCAAATAAAGAATGGGTTGAAGAAGGGAAGAATGGAATAATTGTTTCGGACTATAATAGTAATTATATAGAAAGAGCTTTAAATTTAGATTATGATTTCTTACTTGATTATAACCTAAAACTTATGGAAAAAGAAGGGACAAAAGAAGCTAATAGGAAGAAGTTTTATTCTATATTTGACAAAGAATTTAAAGATTAATGGAAAAGAAAATAAAAGTTGTACATATAACCACAGTACATAAGAGGACAGATGTAAGAATTCTTCATAAGGAATGTACTTCATTAGCAAAGAGTGGATATGAAGTCCATTTGATAGTTGCTGATTCTAAGGGCGATGAAACAACGGAATATGGTGTTAATATCCATGATATTGGGACATCAACAGGAAGACTTCAAAGGATATTTTCTTCATCTTCAAAGGCATTTAAAAAGGCTATGGAGGTTGATGCTACAATATATCATCTACACGACCCTGAACTCCTTCCTTGTGGACTAAAACTTAAGAAGAAAAATAAGCATGTAATATTTGATAGTCATGAAGATATATATGCAAATATTGGAGAAAAGAAGTATATACCAAACTACTTAAAACCTATCATTTCCTTCTTTCTTTCGCTCGTGCAAACCTATGTTCTAAAAAGAATTGATGGTGTTATATCAGTAACCCCTCATATTTGTGATAAATTAAGTGAGATAAATAGTAATATTGAAATGATTACTAACTATCCAATTATTCATAAGCAGAATATTCAAGATACAAATAAGACCAACTCTTTAGTTTTTGCAGGCGGAGTAATGAATCAATGGAAGCATGAATTTGTCTTAGATGCATTATCATATTGTGAAAATAAGGATATAATCTATAATATTTGCGGCCCAACTTATGAAGATTATATGGCAGAACTCCAAATCCATAAGAATTGGAATAAGGTTAATTATTATGGAATGGTTACAAAAGCAGAAGTAGAAAGAATAATATCGGAATCTAATATTGGAATGGCAACATTAATATATAGTAAAAACGTTGGTGGCAAGATAGGATCAATTGGGAATACCAAGCTTTTTGAATATATGGAGGCAGGAATTCCATTAATTTGTACGAAGTTTGTGCTTTGGAAAGAGATTGTGGATAAATATGATTGTGGAATTTGTGTAGAACCTACAGATGCAAAGGAGATAGCACAAGCTATTGATACTTTAATATCTAATCCTGAGAGAGCAAAACAAATGGGATTGAATGGAAGAAAGGCAGTTGAGGAAGTTTTTAATTGGGCTTCTCAAGAAAAATTACTTATTGCTTTCTATGAAAAGTGCATAGGAAAGAATTAAATTTTTATGAGAATGAAACTAATTATACTTACACAATACTTTCCCCCAGAAGTAGGCGCTCCTCAAAACCGCTTATATGAACTTGCTTTAAGATTAAAATCAAAAGGCATAGATATAACAGTTCTAACTGCAATGCCTAATTATCCTCAAATGGTTGTTCATAAAGAATACAAAGGAAAATGCTACAAATATGAAGAAATTCAAGGATTGAAAGTTCACCGCTCTTGGATTTATGTAAGTAAGTCAAAATCTATAATTCCTCGTTTACTTAATTATTTCTCATTTGTCTTTTCTTCTCTTTTCTTTGGTCTTTTTAAACTAAAGAAACATGATATATTACTTGTTGAATCTCCTCCCCTATTTTTAGGAATCACTGCATATCTTCTTTCAAGAGCAAAGAAAGCTAAGATGATATTTAATGTTTCAGATCTTTGGCCTGAGAGTGCAGAGAAATTAGAGATAATAAATAATAAGACTATGCTGTCAATGGCAACAAAATTAGAAGAGTTTTGCTACCGTAAGTCAGCCTTAATTACAGGTCAAACACAAGGAATAGTTAGAAATATCAAAACAAGATTCCCAAATAAGCATGTTTATTGGTTAAAGAATGGTGTTGATATTAAGTTTTATGATGTAAATAAATCATCAAAAGAGGAAAATGCTTGGAGAAAAGCAAAAGGATACTCCGATAATGATTTCATCTTGTTTTACGGAGGTATAATTGGACATGCACAAGGCTTAGAGATAATTCTTAATGCTGCAAAAAACTTAGAACACAAAACAGATATTAAATTTGTTATGCTTGGTTCTGGACCTGAAAAACAAAGATTAGTTGCCTTAAAAGAAGAATTAAACTTAAAGAATCTTGTATTCTACGATGCTGTTCCTAAAGCAAAGATGCAAGAAATCATTACAGACATTAATGCAACAATTGTTCCTCTAAAAAGATTAGATTTATTTAAGGGAGCAATTCCTTCAAAAATATTTGAAAACCTTGCATTAAAGAAGCCAATTATATTGGGATTAGAAGGAGAAGCAAAAGAATTATTTATAGATGAGGGTAATTGCGGCTTAGCTTTTGAACCAGAAAACACAGAAGACCTCATAAAACAAATACTAGTACTATATAATAACCCAGAACTTTCAAAACAATTTGGTGAAAACGGTTTAATATATGCAAGCGAGAACTTCAACCGCGATATGATAGCAGAAGAACTATATGAAGAGCTTAAGAAATTATAGTAAGCCACTTTGCAGGAGTAAGAATAATAAATAAAAGAACAGATGATAAAACTAATAACAATAATAGGGGCAAGACCTCAGATAATTAAGGCTTCTGCAATTAGTAGGGCAATTAAGGACGGATATGCTGATGAGATTGAGGAAGTAATTGTTCATACTGGGCAACATTATGATCAGAATATGTCAGAGGTTTTCTTTTCTGAGCTTAGTATTCCTATGCCGAAATATAATCTTGGGGTTGGTTCTTCAAAACATGGAGAGCAGACTGCAAAGATGATTGAGGGAATAGAGAATATATTGGAAATAGAAAAGCCTAATGCTATTATACTCTATGGGGATACTAACTCAACTCTCTCTGGTGCAATTGCTGCGAGTAAAATTCATATTCCTATTTTGCATATTGAGGCTGGGCTTCGTTCCTTTGATAAGTATATGCCAGAAGAGATTAATAGGATAATGTGCGACCATAGTTCAACTCTTTTATTTTCACCAACAAAGGCTGGATATAATAATTTGATTAGAGAAGGGTTTAGCACAGAAACTGCTGAAAAGCCTTCAATGAATAAGCCTAATATTTATCACTGCGGTGATATTATGTATGATAATACTCTTCACTTCTCCAATTTCATAAAAGATAGGGAGACTAATCTTTCAAAATATGGGCAGGGTTTTATTCTTTGCACAATTCACAGAAATACAAATACTGACGACAAAACAAGACTAAGAGCTATATTCAATGCAATTAATGAGATAAGCAAGACGGAGAAAATCATTATCCCACTCCATCCAAGAACTAAGAAAATGATGCCCATTACCTTGGGAGAAAGTTTTAGTAAGGAGATTGAAAATAATCCTAATATTGAAATCATAGAGCCTGTTTCTTTTTTGGATATGATTTATCTTGAAAAAAACTCAAAACTTATTCTTACCGACTCTGGTGGGGTTCAAAAAGAAGCTTATTATCTTGAAAAACCATGCGTTATTCTTAGGAAACAAACAGAATGGATTGAAATTGTGGAATGTGGAAATGCTATTCTTGCAGATGCAGATTATAGCAAAATCGTTAATTCTGTAGAAAACTATATTTTAAATCCTCCCAAATCTTATCCTAAACTATTTGGAGATGGAAGAGCGGGAAAGTTTATCTGCCAAGAGATAATAAAATGTTTGGGATAGAGAAAATGCTACTAGAAACTAACCAAAAAACAAAATAATAATATGCAAGCAATAGAAAAATTACAAGAAATAGCTATTGAAACCATAGAAAATCAAAACTATTTATCAGAGCCAAAAAGCTTATATGAGCCAATAGGATACGCAATGAGTCAAGGAGGTAAGAGAATAAGACCACTACTAACCCTTATGGCAGCGGACTTGTTTTCTGGTGATATTGAAAAGGCAAAACCCTCCGCAATTGCTATTGAAATCTTGCATAATTTCACTCTCTTGCATGATGATATTATGGATAAGTCTCCAATAAGAAGAGGAATGCCAACGGTTTATAAGAAATACGATGAAAACACAGCAATACTTTCAGGCGATACAATGTTTGCTCAAGCGTTTCTCTTTCTTGTAAAATCTGATAAAAATCAAATCCCAGCCTTAGTTCAAACTCTAACAAAAGCATCAATTGAAGTTTGTGAAGGACAAGCTTATGATATGGATTTTGAAACAAGAAACGATGTTAAGATAGAAGAATATATAAAAATGATAACCCTTAAGACTGGCGTTTTGCTTGCATCTGCCTTAAAATTAGGAGCAATAACTGCAAACGCAAGCCAAAAAGATATCGATTATTTATACGATTTTGGGATTAATATTGGTATTGCTTTCCAATTACAAGATGATATTTTGGACTGTTGGAGCAATTTAGAGGATTTTGGCAAAGTTACAGGAACAGATATAGCTGATAATAAGAAGACTTTCCTCTACTTAAAATCTTTAGAGCTTGCAAATAAAGAACAAAAAGAAGTACTTTTAAACTATTTCTGCTCAACTATTTTTGATAAAGATGGAAAAGAAAAAGCCGTAAAGGAGATCTATGAAGAGTTGAACCTCAAAGCTATTGCAAAAAAACTAATGGAGCAATATAATGATAAGGCAATGGATAGTTTGGAAAAAATAGGGGTTGATAATCTAAGAAAGACAAATCTTATTAACTTTGCAAATATATTAATGCACAGAAACAAGTAATTAAAGTGGGATATTTTGAATTTCAGAATGGGAAATGCAAGTTGCTGACCCTAAAAAACGTCGATTTCATGGTCGGAAAACGTCGATTTCCGATTAAATAACGACGTTTTCTGACATGAGAAACTTGCATTTTTGACCCTTAGATTCAAATAACAATTTATTATAATCAATAAAAACAGTTTGATATGCCTATAAAATTTTTTATTCAAAAGAGGAAAATTATTAAGAACTCTGTAGCACAAACAAAATACATTCCCAAAATGCAGTTAGAGCCTGTTGTTGGGATGGAAGAGATTGCTGAAATGGTGGAGAAAAAAAGCACTATGAGTAAGGGAGATATATTGGGAGTTTTGTCTGAGGTTGAATCTGCTGCTGCAATTTATTTGGAAAACGGACATCCAGTAAAATTAGGAATGTTTGGAACTTTTTATCCAGTGCTTGAGGTTGAATCTGTTGATACACCTGAAAAGGTTAACAGCAGTTTAATAAAAAGATTAAGATGTGTTTTTAAACCCTCTAAGTTCTTGAAAAATATATTAAAAAGAGCAGAGTTTCATCTTGGTGACAATAAGGTCAGAGAGGTTAGATATAAGAAGAAAGATTAAGAAATTTGCCCCCTTGGGATGGGTGATAAGATATAAATTTGTAAATTCGCAGTTGATTAATAAAATAAATAATTTGATATGAAAGATTTTAATAAAGAGTTTAAGCTATATGCTACAAAACATAGGAACATTAATAGTTTAACCTATAATCGTTATACAAGTCATTTCCAAAAAAGTGCTTATATAAATCCAACCATTATTGAGGAAAGACAGTTAAATGTTGCTCAAATGGACGTTTTTTCTCGTTTGATGATGGAGAGAATTATATTTCTTGGAACTCAGATTGATGATGATGTTGCAAATATAATTCAAGCTCAGCTTCTATTCCTTGCAAGTGTGGATGCAGCAAGAGATGTTCAGATATATATTAATTCTCCTGGTGGATATGTTCATGCTGGACTAGGGATTTACGATACTATGCAATATATTAATCCAGATGTTGCAACAATATGCACTGGCTTAGCTGCATCAATGGGTTCTGTTTTGCTTTGTGCTGGAGCTGCTGGCAAACGTTCTGCTCTTCCTCATTCAAGAGTTATGATTCATCAACCACTTGGTGGTGCTGAGGGACAGGCATCTGATATTGAAATTGCAGCTCGTGAGATAAAGAAAACCAAAAAAGAACTCTATGCAATTATATCAAAGCATTCAGGACAAACCATTGCTAAGGTTGAAAAAGATGGCGATAGGGATTTTTGGCTAACATCACTTGAGGCTAAAGAATACGGAATGATAGATGAAATTCTAACAAGAGATGAAAAGAAATAAGATTTTCTTTAAGATAGCCTTAGTGATAATGGCTATTTTTATTCCCTTTTTAAGTTTTTCGCAGGATAGGATTCTTTCGAAGAAGATAGTTTATGATGTGGATATAATGCGTTCAAGGATAGAGCAGACCAAAGAAAAGGATTCTATTGCTTATGATTATATTGTGGATAAGAGGTTTTTCTGGCAGGCAATTGATACCATTTTTGCAAAGGCTAAACACAAAGACTTCTTCTTTATGACTTCATTTCACGAAAGCATTTCTTTTGATAGCATTATGAAAAACTTAAAAAGGGATTATCTTATTCGGTTTAAAGATACCTTAACAGATAAGAAGGCTCAAAAGCTTTTGGAAGATGAGATTAGAGTTATTAAATTTGAAGAAGAATGGACGTATAACCCAAGTACTTTAATGGTAAACAAGAGAGTAATAGGTTATAATCCAGTAATTAGAATAGATTCAATTAAGCTGCAAGATGACGATTTGATTCCTTATGAGTTCTTTCGCTTTGAGCTTGGATGGATTTATCCTAAAGGGACAGCAGTACTAAAAGATACCTTATGCCTTGTTAGGAATATTCATTTTACATTACCTATTTATAATAAGACGCCCTATCACTGGTGGGATAGTCATTTAGAGCCGGAGTATTCTATTCCTTATTTTGAAACATATATGCAAAGGGCTGAGCAGGGACTTATAAAAGTTTATGCTCAACCAAATTCAACCGATAGCTATACAAAGCAAGAAATACTAAAACGCAAGCAATTTGAGATGATGACTACCATTGATACAAAGGATGTTTATGGTAATATTATTCAGAAAGATACTATAATTAAAGGGAACTATACAACGGATAATCTTGATTATTTAAGATTTGGAGATGAGTGGTATTTTGATCCTTCTACTCTTCATTTTATTAAGAATGTAAATTATATTTCGCCAATGATACAGATTATTGGTCTTGATGGAGGTCTTAGGGGTTTGATGCCAATTTATTATTTAAGAAGGAGATAGGGAAATGAAAAAGATTATAACATTACTGATTTTATCATTCGTTTCTTATGCTTGTTTTGCTCAAGAATATAATTATTCCATTGAACACGAATATAATAAGGTAGGGGTATTTAATCCTGAATGGGAGATTTATCATAGCATTAACCCAAGGAAATATGAACATATTACAGGATATTATAGGGAAGAACTTGCTAAGATTATCCTTGATGGGGTAAAAGAGAAGAGAGTTAAGATTTACGACGTGAGAAAGAGAGAAATCTCAATAGATACTGTAATAAAAAGAGTAATTGAATTTGAAGCAAAGGAATTTGGCAATAAGCTAAGCAAAGACTCTGTTTTCAAGTTTATATATCCATATATCTCAACTTATTATTTTGAAGAATTTATTAGATATGACTATAAAACTCTTGCCTTAGATAAGAATGTAAAAGCCTACTGCCCTACCCTTGTGCGTTATAGGAGTTTTACTGATGAGAAAGTAGATACATTAGAATTGCAACTATTTTGGATATTCCCAGAATCTGAAAATACAGAGTTTTCAGGTAAACCTAAGGAAAAACCAGATAATTTCAATATTCCAGACACAGTTATTTCACTTCAGAAACTAAAATACCCTGTTCAAAATCCTTATACCAACTCAATGTTTTCAAAGGCTAAGAATAAGGATGCTTCTATTTTCAAATCAGATGGAACAAAGTTTAAGGCCCCAAAAGAGGTTGATGACTTGTTTATCCTAAAAAAGACTATTCTTATTGAAAATGATGAAACAGGACTTGAAGAAAAAAGAGAAATAGTAAGTGATATTATTCCAGAGGATATAAATAATATAAGGATAGGAGAAATTTGGAGTATTGATAAGGCGAACCTTGAAATATTTAAGAAAGTAAAATACATTATCCCCCTTCTTGACCAAGACGATAGAGGATTTATGCAACTTGGAATAAGAATAAATGAATACTAAGCTATCATTAAAAGAATTAAATAGAATTAGCGTAGAGGAGTTTAAGGAAACAAAGAAACTCCCTCTTATTATTGTGCTTGATAATATTAGAAGTATGAATAATGTTGGTTCTGTGTTTAGGACATCTGACGCTTTTGTGGTTGAGAAAATCTATCTTTGTGGCATAACTCCAAAGCCTCCTCATAGGGAAATCAATAAAACCGCATTAGGTGCAACAGAAACAGTTGACTGGGAATATTGTTCAACAACAAAAGAGGCTATTGATGATTTAAGAGAAAAAGGCTACGAGATTTATAGTATAGAGCAGGCTGAGGGAAGCATAAAACTAAATGAATTTCATCCAAAAGCGGATTTAAAAATTGCAATAATTATGGGCAATGAAGTTGATGGAGTTGATCAAGATATTATCAATAATTCTGATGGAGTGATTGAAATTCCGCAATATGGCACAAAGCATTCTTTAAATATATCAGTAACTACAGGAATAGTAGTCTGGCATTTGTTTAATAGCCTAAAAGAATAAATTGAAAAAAAGTTTATAAAAATTTGGTAGGTAAAAAAAACATTGTATCTTTGCACTTGCTTTTGAGAGAGGAAACTCTTGAGAAAACAAAATGGTTCGGTAGTTCAGTTTGGTTAGAATACATGCCTGTCACGCATGGGGTCGCGAGTTCGAGTCTCGTCCGGACCGCCAAAAAATGATGAAAACATGAGTAAAGAGTCTTAATTTAAGACTCTTTTTTTGTTTTTATATACAATAGGAATAGGAAATCTACGTTCTATACGCAACTTATCTATATGGGCTTGGTCTGGTTTTGACAGCAAGGTAAATGGGTACGTAAGCATGCAGGCACAGGTAACAAATGCCTTGACAAGGGTTACAAAACAAACAACAGGCGAATCAAATTACGCTTTTGCTGCTTAATCGAAGTTTAGTAGATTAGCTTAATCCGTGCCAGCGGTACGGAGCAGAACGTTCCTCCAAGACCTTGCCTTATGGTCGACGATACAGGGACGCACGCAAAATAGGGATAGTTTTTGTGAGACTTTGGCACAAATACGAAATTAAAAAAGATAAGGATAGAATTGGGTGTCTTTCTCCGGCTCTATCACGAAAATCAATGAAAGAATAAGCATGTAGAAAGCTTATTAGTTTCTTGTTTGGACCAGGGTTCGACTCCCTGCAAGTCCACGCCAAAAGGCACTGCATTAGTAGTGCCTTTTTTTATTCCCCTATTTCAATCTACTCAATCTTTGTTTCAATTTCCTCAATCTTCGTTTCACAAAATCCTTTCTTTGTTTCAATCTCGTGACATGGGCATGTCGCACTTGGTGACATGGGTATGTCAGCACTGCTCACATGGGTATGTCAGCATACGTGACATGGGTATGTCAGCGACACTGACATGGGCATGTCACGAGATCGATTCTTTGTTTAAATAGTTTGGTACTTAGTTACAATAGTTTAACTCTAAGTATGGCTTATAGATTCCTTCTATTTAGATATAGAAAAAGTCAATTTGAAAGTGCCTGTTTATGTTTATACCTTTGCACTCTGATTTAAAATAAAACTTAATACTAATAAATTAAAATATTAACTATGCCAGTAGCAATTGATAAAAGTAGGTGTCCTCATAATCATGTTTGCCCTCTAATAAAGATTTGTCCAGTTGATGCAATTTCTCAAAACTCAGAAGGATATCCGGTTATTGATTATGATTTATGCATTGAATGTAATAAATGCACTAAATATTGCCCAATGGGAGCAATGATAATTAAAGATTAAAGTAAAATAAATATTCTGTTTTTCAAGCTATTAAACATATTAAGTTAAAATATATAATTTAAAATGAGGATTCAGGAAAAAAATAGCTTATATTTGCAATGATTAATTAAAGGTGGAACTCGAAAAGCCTTAAAAAAGAGTAGAGAAAAAATTTAAATTGAATTATATGAAAAAGATTATTTTAGTAGTTATTTTAGCCTTAGGGTTTGCTTTTACATCAAATGCTCAAGCTCCTGTTTTCAAAAAAGGAGATAAAGTAGCGAATATTGGAGTTGGATTTGGTAGTTATGGTATTCCAGTTGAACTATCGGTTATGTGGGGTGTTTATAATAATGTTTTCGGAATAAAAGGACTAAACTCTGGAGTTGGAGCTTATTTAGGTTTTTCTTCTTATAACGAAACTTGGTTTAATTCTAAATTTCATCACACAATATTCTATCCTGGAGTAAGAGGACAATTGAATTATACTTTTGTTGATAATCTTGAAGTTTATAGTGGTTTACTATTAGGGTTCATGATTTGGAGTTCTGACAGTAATTATGGCGGAGGAAATGCTAGCGGACTTGAATTCGGTGGCTATGCAGGTCTTCGTTATTACTTTAAGCCTAATTTAGCAATATACTTAGAAGGTGGTTATGGAATTACTAATGGAACTATTGGTATTTCATACAAATTCTAATTAGATATTTTATTAGATACAGAAAGCCATCAGCTAATAACTGATGGCTTTTTTATTATAATTAAGATTTAATCTCTATCTATTCTTAAAAGAAAATTGAAAAAAATACAATAAAAGATTGTTTATTTGCAAAAAAAGTACTTTCTTTGCATATTAATCATTTTAATCAAAATTAAACGCTTATGAAAAAGTTAGTTTTACTATTTGTTGCGATGTTTGCTCTATCAGTAGGTGCATTCGCAAATAACTATGAAATCAATGATAATGATGTAGATGCACTATTTGCAACTGCAACAGAGGTTTCATCTCAAGAAATTAATGCATTTGGAGCTGGGTCACTAATGATGGCTAATTCAGGATCAAGTGCTGCTTATCTAAACGCTCCTAATCCTTGGGCAGCTTTTGCTTTATGCTGGGTTGTTGGTGGTTTTGGTATTCACCGTCACTATTTAGGAACATCAAGTTCAATGTGGGCTATCTATACTTTCACTTGTGGTGGAATATTTGGTATTGTGCCTCTTGTTGACTGGGTTGTTCTTCTAATTGGAGCCGCCGATAATAACATAAAACCTTTCGTTAATAATAAGAGTTTCTTTATGTGGATGTAATTTCTGCGTAAATTATATTTAAAACAAGAATATAAACGGGGCGAGTATGGATATTCGTCCCGTTTTTTTATATACTAATTATGAATTCATTCTTAAAACAAAGCCTTTTTTTATTCTTTCTTCTACTCAGCTTATCTTCTTTCTCTCAGAAAAGAATAAGTGCTAATGTGGAGATAAAGCAAGTAAAAAACAAGAAAGCAATCACAATAAAGAAGGATATCTTCTATCAATCTAATGGCAACTTTGTAGTTCATTTTACAAAGCCTCAAGAGTATTATGTAGTAACTAATTCTTTGGGTGAAGCAAAAGCATATATGCCAAAATCAAATGAGGTTCTTGTTATGAATGATAAATCGTTTTCCTCTCAGAATGAATTATTATATAGTTTCCTTTCTAATGATTACCAAGATTTCGGATTGCAAAAACTTGGCTTCAAACTCAAAAGCCAAAAGAAAGAGGGAATGAAAATCATTAAGACATTTATTACAGACAAGAAAGAGTTTAAGGATATTGCCAAGATTGAGATTGTGTTTGAGAAGAACCTCCCTATATATTCTGCATATTATAATAGTAAAGGGGTAACAAGAAAGACGTATTATAATAAATATATGCATCTTAGTCAGTTTACATTTCCTACTCAGATAACCGAAATTTCTTATGATAGTCCATCGGACTCGACAGTCAAAAGAGAGGTTTATTCAAATATTAAGGTAGATCAATTTTCAGGGAATGCCCTTTTTGACTACAAGATACCTGCTTCTGCAAAGTTAGCAAGCCCTTTCAATAAGAAATAATATGAAATCTTTAATTCTTATCTTTTTTAGTTGTTTAATTTCATTAACTGCTTTGGCTCAAACCAAAGAAGATATTGTTTATCTAAGAAATGTGGAGTTTAAGAACCCAGAGTTTAATGATAGGGTTGTGAAGTATGGCTTTATAAAAGATAAGAAATCATATAATCCATTATACCATATCCTTAGTTCTTCTATGTATTTATATCAAAAGGTTATAAGTGCTCAACTTTCAAGAGGCTGTGCATTCAACCCTTCGTGTTCAGAATACAGCAAAGACCTTATACAAGAGTATGGGATAATTAAGGGGACTTTCCTTTCCTCAGATAGAATAACAAGATGCACAAGGATATCTTTAGCAGATAAGTCTTTATATCATTTTGATAAAGGAGATGGAAAGATGCACGAGACAGTAGATAGGTATAAGATTACACACAAACATAAAGACAATAGTAGATGCAATCATTAAAAACACTGCTATTATTAATTTTTGTCTTCATTGTTTCTGCTAACATATCAAAAGCACAATCAATAAATTATGCAAAAGAAGACTTTGACTTTACTTTATATCTCTTAGGAAATGATATGAAAGAAGAGGCTAAAACCCTAATGACAAATCCTAATAAGCATTATAATAATTCAAAGCTTACACAAGATAGCGTAAATTACTTGAAGGGTTGGACATATTATAGCTCAAAGGAATTAGTAAATGCATCATTGTTTTTTGATTCTGTTTCAAAAGAGTCTGCATTATTCCCTAAATCAACATTCTTTAATTCCCTAAGCAATGCTCACATAGGCAACTATTCAAAAGCAAATATCATACTTGAAGCTTTCTCTGACACAGTATCAGATTTTAAAGAACTTTATCATTATGAAAGAGCAGGCTTAGCATTACTGGAAAGAGATTATGAGACATATAAATATCATAGTCAAAACTTTACTTATCAAGATTTTAGATTAATAGAACAGGAAAAGGAACTTAAAGAAACGTATAATACCCTAATAAATCACAAACATAAATCACCATGGGTTGCTG
>Ga0265294_10003891_pt1 | contig 18824 bp, 24 predicted proteins | sample MunlanPumphouse3_FD_192504 | JGI IMG/M metagenome (GOLD analysis project Ga0265294, IMG submission 192504) | Groundwater microbial communities from a municipal landfill in Southern Ontario, Canada - Pumphouse #3 | ecosystem: Environmental > Aquatic > Deep subsurface > Groundwater | place...
GATATTGATTATCATAATGTTCGCATCGGCTTCATTGATAAGACACCACTATAGAAAGAAATTGGGGTGGTAAAATAATAGATATTAAAAAATTTACAAAGAAGAAAGAAGTCAAACAAGAAGAGGGGGGGGTATTGCCAGAAGAGGCATCCGAGAACTTTGCTGTGGCAGGGCTTCCGATGGATGGAGAACCATTGAGAAAATTTGAGGATAGCACAATTAACGTAGAAGATCTAGATCTGTGGTACGGTCAGAAACAGGCATTGTTCGGCGTAAATCTGTCTGTCAGAAAGAATCATATCTCAGCTTTGATAGGTCCGTCAGGTTGTGGAAAATCCACTTTACTTAGAACTCTGAACAGGATGAACGATCTGGTAGATGGATGTAGGACCGAAGGAAAGATCGAATTGGAAGGTCAAGATATATTCGCGTCTGATCTAAGTACATTAGAACTCAGAACCAGAGTAGGAATGATCTTCCAGAAACCAAATCCGTTTCCGATGACGATCCGCGATAATATTACATACGGTCCGAAACTGCACGGTATCACTGATAGAAAGGAATTGGACGTCATCGTAGAAGAATCTCTAAGAAAAGCCGCAATATGGAATGAGGTCAAAGATAGGCTCAACACATCTGCAATGGCACTTTCAGGAGGACAGCAACAGAGGCTTTGTATCGCAAGGGCTCTGTCAATTAATCCGGAGATAATTCTAATGGATGAACCGACATCGGCGTTGGATCCTATAGCCACATCAAAAATAGAGGATTTGGCCACAGATCTGAAGAAAGATTATACGGTCGTCATAGTCACCCATAATATGCAACAAGCATCCCGTATCAGCGATTATACAGGATTTATGTATCTGGGAAAGATGATAGAGTTTGGACAGACCAAAGAAGTCTTCAATAAACCAAGGAAAGAACTGACTGAAAGATACATTACGGGAAGATTTGGATGATAAAATGAAGAAATTTGAAACGGATCTTAATAATTTGGTGGATCAGACCGCAAGCATGGGAGATTTGGTAACGTCGTTGCTTGACAAATCTATAAATGCGCTTTGCGAACAGAATTATTCAAACGCAAACGAGGTCATAGAGGAATATAGGAAAGTAGATGATTTCGATAATTCTATTGAAGAAGCGGCATTACAGATTCTACTACTTTATCAGCCTACAGCTATAGATATGAGAATTGTAGCAACCATTCTAAAAGATATAACCTATATGGAAAGGATAGGAAAGTATAGTAACAATATTGCAAAAGCAGCTCTTTATCTAAAGGACAGAGAGGTTGTAGACCATATGGAAGGAATCCCAGAAATGGGTAAGATTGCAAGCGAGATGGTAAGAATGGTTACACGGGCCATCAAGACCAGAGATATCAGTAAATTTGGTGAACTCAGATCTATGGATGATAAATTGGATAGATATATGCTTAAAATAGTTGATAATAACGTTGCTATAATGCACGAATATCCTTTCACAGTAGATTCATGCACATATTATATCTCGGTCTCAAAATATTTGGAAAGAGTGGGAGACCATGCCTGTAAGATAGCTGAAAAGGTTACTTACATGGTCACAGGCGAGCGTGTGAACATAGATTGAGAATTTTAAAAACCATTTAACAACCATATTCAATATTGCTCATGATTTTAGTATATTATTTGGATTTTGTTCAACATGATTCAACTTACTAAAATCATAATCAGTTATTCTGAATTATATAACGGTCATTGAATCTTATAATGAATGATGTTGATAAAATAAGGCAAAATTCATAAATTAGAGCGGAGAACGTTCTAAGTAAATTTTATTTTCATGTACTGGTATAGGCAATTTGGTCGGGAGAGTATCTATGGCTATGAATTACAAGTTCGTGAAAGCATTCGTTGGATATACTGGACTGGAATTAGCCGTACAAGAGGCTCTGTATGGATTTGTTATGGCCTTGACATTCATAATTTCGGCGCAAGTAGGTCTAATCAAGTTTGATTCTTCATTACGGCTTGTCATTTTGATCATAGGTATGAATTTTGTATGGGGGTTCATAGATATGTATATCTTTTACAAAATGGACGTTTTTGCTCAGGGAAGATATGCAAAAATTGTAAATAATAAAGATAAACATCCTGAAAATACTCGTAAAGCTGTTTATAATGAACTTGGGAGCACTATATTCGATGTTCTTTCCGAAGAAGATAAGGAAGAAGCTGTTAATTTAGTGATGAAAAGTGCAGTCGAGGATTGCGAGGCAATGAAATCCGATAGGAAAGACATGTTTTTGAGCGGTTTAAGTTGTTTTATAATAACACTTCTTACAACTATACCGATAATCCTCTCTCTGTTGTTGATTCCCAATATGCATCTATCTTTGTGGGTTGCTTCATCTCTTGCTATCATATCTCTGTTCTTCACAGGTTATATGCTAGATTCAGGAGATAGTTTCAAGAATAGGGCTTATACAGGATTATCGATAGCATTCATTGCTTTGAGTCTTACATTATTAGCAACGTATCTCGGCGGGTAAGATATTGAAAATTAAGAGGTTTGAAAAAAGTTTTATCTATAGTAAATATCAGAACTTCTTTCCGATGGTTTTTGCTTGATTAAGGACTTCTGCGTTTTCTGATGCGGCGTTTGGAGCACCGCCATTATTCATGACGATCTTTCCGATAGATTCACATTTGAAGTAATTGACCATTGTGCCTTCGATCTTATCTGCGATTTTGACTGCGCCTTCATATCCATTTCCGCATGTAACGATGACTGCAACCTTTTTTCCTGCGTTGATATTGACGGAGAAATCTCCGTTGATGAATCCGTACATCCTGTCTTCTAAAAGTCTGTATTGTCCACAGGAATCTCCGAAGTAATCAGGAGTTGAAAGGATAATACCGTCTGCATTTCTTATTGCATCCAGTACAGGCGTGAGATCGTCTTTTACGACACAATGTCCAGCTTTTTACATCCCATACACGCTTGACATCCCTTTCTGTTTGTCATAGCATTTATTCTGAATATCTCCACGTTTTTTCCGTTTTCTTTTGCGCCTTCGATCATAGAACCGACAATAGCTTCGGTATTTCCGTTCTTTCTAGGGCTTGATATGACTGCTACGATGCTCATAGTTATTACCGATACTAAAGTAGTAGTTACACTATATAACAGTTGTTACTTAAGTTTAAAATATCTGAGATGTATGTGTTATAATATGGTTATAGAACTCGAGCCAAGGATGAATTGTCCTCTCGATGCCGCAATGTCAGTAATAGAAGGAAGATGGAAATCTACCATCCTTTGTCTATTGGCAGTTAATGGCAGCATGAGATTCAATCGTTTATTGGATAATATCGGTTGTGTTTCTCCTGGTATTCTTACAAAACAGCTTCGTGAATTAGAGAAGGACGGGATAATCGTGCGCAGTGTCTATGCAGAAGTTCCGACAAGAGTGGAATACGATCTGACAGAGATGGGATGGACATTGGCACCTCTTTTGAAGTCCATGTCTGAATGGGGTTTGAAGTATATTTTTAAGAATAAGGTCATTTTTGATGAGGGTATTATTTTGCCGGTGTCAATCGATAACAAAGTTCAACAGAGGCCATAAGGCGTACTTTTAGCAATTCAATATTATCATAAATATACATTTTATGTTTTGAGACTGGATGGCTCATGAGCATATTCGTTAGCAATATGAATTTTGATCAATTAGGTCACAATATCACGAGTTTTCAAGAAAATTCAATCATTCATTATAATTATTCCTAGGTAACCACTGTTAGATGCAAGCGTCATATGAGTTTGTAAAATAGTTTGTTATTTGGAGGATTTAAAAAATTTTTAACTAGGTTTTTTGCATCTTTTATTCATTATTTTACCGTATGTGTGTTTAACTGACAGGGAAACGACAAAAACCAATCCTATTATCAGAACTACTGTAGCTCCAGGCGGAGAGTTAAATGCTAGAGCTAAAAACAAACCCAAAACAGCAAACAATATTGAGAATATAGTACCTAGAATCATCATTTCCTTGAGGCTAGCAGTATATAGATTTGCTATTGCAGTAGGTATAGTCATCAGTGCCAATATCATTATTATACCGACAACGTTAGCTACTACAACACACGATACTGCAATAATTACATATAATATCAAAGTCAATAAATTAACTTTTATATTAGATATTTTTGCATGAATTTCATCAAATGTTAGAATTTGAAGATCTTCGAACAATAGTGCAACGATTGCCAATACCGTTATCGTAAGAATTATCATTATAGTCAATGTTTGATTTCCTACAAATAGAACATTACCGAACAAAATAGATTCGTATGAAGCGGGGGTCATAACAGAGTGATCCATGGAGCTTAAGAAAATTACTCCTAAAGCCATACCTATGGCCCATATTACACCTATGAGGGTGTCTTGTCTCAGATCTAAAAATGTTCTGCAATATGTCAATATTATTGCAGATACAATACTAAATAATAGGGCGCCAATCATGGGAGTAAACCATCCCACTAATAAAACGGACATTACATAATATGAGAAACCAACACCACCGAATGTTGTATGTGCTATACCGCCGGTGATGGAAACCATCTTGTTAACAACTACATACGTACCTATCACTCCACATAGTGTACAGGCAAATATGGTTGCTAAGAACATATTTTGTATCAAATGCATGGAAAGGTAATCGAGGATGCTCGTCATTGAACATCACCCTGGTTATTATCATGACATCCGCAACTGCATTTCGCATTATCTGATACTTTTAATAATCCTGGTGGACAATGGAATCCTAAACTAATCATATCGTCTGTTAATTCTGGGCGATCATTACACACCAATCTTCTATTCATGCATGCTAATCTTTTAACATCATGGGATATGCTACCCATATCATGTGTGATGAGCATTATAGCGATTCCATCTGAGTTTACTTTTTTTAGAACATCATATGTGCAATCTCTCATCGCGGGGTCAAGACTAGAAGTAGGTTCATCTAAGAGCAATATTTTGGGTTTTGATACGAGGGCCCTCGCAATGAGGATCCTTTGCAACTGACCTCCGGATAAAGCACTTATACGCTTTGAGCGGAGGTCAGTTGTGTCTGTATATTCCATAGCTACTTCAGCCATTTCTTTTTCTTCTTTGGAATAGAATGGCCTCAATCCTTTGTGTATCCTCAGTCCCATCATGATCACACTTTCGACATTTATTGGATATCTCAAATCGAACATGCTTTGTTGAGGTACATATCCTATGTGTTTGACACCAGTGGCAGGTGGTTCCCCATATATTCTAATGGTTCCGTTCATCGGTTCAATAAGCCCTAATATAGAACGGAATAGTGTAGTCTTACCGCCACCATTAGGGCCGATGATCGCAAGGAAATCATCATTCCTTAATTCAAGGGATATGTCGTTAAGTATTACTTCACTTCCATAACCTACGGTAAGATTTTCAATCGATATGGGTAATTCACTTGTCACTATATTTCACCTCATTCAGAAGAATATTGGTCGATCAAATCATCAAGGAAGCTTGATATTTCTCCCAACATATCTGACACAGTAGGGTTTATTTCTATTACATCAACTCCTGCTTCTTTTAAAGTTTCTTTGCTCTGACCTGCCGCATCGAATGGGGCTACATAGATTATGCCACCATCTGCTTCAATAGTTGCTACTGCCTCAGGGGTAACTGAACTATATGTTATTTCTAATGAAATCACTGAGAGAGACAAATTACTAGATAAATTAGATAGATAAGAATTCACACTGTGAACGAGATACGGCCACGCAGGGTGCCAAAGAACGACTGTTTGATTTTCTCCACTTGTTATTATCGCTTCGGCCAATTCTTTTACCTTTTCATTGGTTGTTGCTACATCATCACAATATGTTTCGTAATTCTTCTGATATTTCGATATCTCACCAGGATTAAGATTTGTGAGTGTTTCCATGATGTATTTTGCCATTGCTTGTAGATTATCTGGTGATGTCCATATGTGGCCATTATAGCCTGTATTGACTTCAACTGCATACGAATTTACAAAAGTAATTCCGTTGGCATCTGCTAGAGACACAACATTAGCTTCTTTGAAAATATCTCCAGCTGCTTCTTCTAATACATTTTCTATTTCAGGACCAGATCCGATCATGAAGTAAACAGCGCAACTGTTAAGACTTGCTACGACACTAGGTGTAATTAAATCTGAGTGAGGTGACTCACCGCTGCCGACAATTGTGATAACATCGTATTCATTGCCTGCTATTTCTTCTACAATTTCTTTTTCCCAAGCCATTGTAACCAGTACTGTCTGGCGGTCATCGTCGTTGTTCGAACCATTATATAAGAATACGACTGAGACTGCAGCTAATACAACAATTACGGCTGCTGCTACTGCTACTATAGATGTTGTTTTCATCAATCATACTAGAATAAGTTAGTTATTAAAACATTGTCAATATGTTATTAAAAGTCAAGTCTTTTACGTAGTTATTTTATTAACAATAAAACAAATAATTAATAATCAAAATCTCATAACTGTGAGATGCGGCCTCAACAAATCATTTTCGAAGGAAGATAATACAACAATGCAGACCGAGTATTGGGACATAATTAATTGTCTGATTAATCAGTTTAGGAGTTATTAATAGTAAATTGTACTCTTTGTATTAATTATTAATAATGTAGCAATAAGCTATTAATAATGGAATTAAAAGTAGAGTTTTTGTATGAAAAATACAACATTAATAGCAATAATAGCTGCGGCGGCATTAATAATAGCCGGTGTTGCAATAGTTCTTACGAATGAGAACAATAGCAATAATGATAAAGATACGATAGTAGTCACAATGGGCTGGCAGAAAGATATGTTGGATACGATCTGTGACGAACAGCTGAATGTGGTTCAGATGCTTGCAGATGGAGTAAGTCCTCATGAGGAATATTCCACTCCTAGCAACGTGATATCACTTCACAGTGCTTCTATCTATTTTGAAATAGGTTCAGGTGTGGAATGGGAAGAAGAATTCTTTTCCGATGTGAAAGCAGATCTTCCGAGTTCTTTGACAATCGTGAATTGCAATGATTCTATCGAGTATACAGCTCTTGTTAATCCAGAAGCGGAAGAAGGTTCAAGCGAGACGGATCCGCACATATGGACATCACCGGAGATTCTGAAAGAAATCGCAGCGGTCGCCTTAGAACAATTGATAACCAGTTATCCTGAGTATAAGGATGTATTCACAACTGGATATGATTCCTATATAGGTGAAGTTGATCATGCTGAGGATTACATAGCAAATGCTCTTTCAAACATCGCTTCAGGACAGACAGTTGTTGTTTGGCATCCTGCATGGCAGTATTTCTTGTGCCAGTATCTAGGAATGGATATGGTCGGTATCGAGGTCGGCGGAGAGGTCGAAATGGAAGACGTCTCAAGCAAGATGGCTGGTTGCAGCATTCTCTATTCCAGTCCTTTCGATGAGGGTGCAGAATTCGCAGATGCTTTGAGCGAAGGATATGGAATAACTGTAAAGCTGGTCAATCCAACCGCATCGAATATTCTTTCAGAACTTATGAAGTTTGCAGATTACTTAAAGAACGATCTGTCTTCCGAGTGATGTGAATATGGACAGTCCGATAGTAATCAAAGATCTCACGGCGGGATATAACGGCGTGAATGTATTCAGCAATATAAATCTGGAATTGAAAGACAGGGATTTTCTTGCAATAATAGGTCCAAATGGTGGCGGAAAGACGACGCTGTTCAGATCCATTCTGGGTCTTATCAAGCCAACAGGAGGGACAGTGAGTATCTATGGAGAGTCACCTGCTTCGGGTTCCAGATATGTAGGGTATGTTCCGCAGAACGGACTGTTCGATTCGAAATATCCTATAAGTGCTGAGGATGTTGTCCTCATGGGCCTCAGAGTCAGTAAAGGCATGAGGCCCTTTTATTCTCAAAATGAAATGGAAATGGCAGATAAAGCGATGGAATATACGGAGGTAGAAAGTTTTCGTAAAAAGCGTATAAGTAATCTGTCCGGAGGGCAATTGCAAAGAGTGCTACTTGCGAGAGCGCTTGCATCCGAGCCGAAGATACTTCTGTTGGATGAACCGACAGCAAGTTTGGATCCGTCCATGACAGATTGTACATATGATATTCTGAAGAAGGTCAACAAGGACGGAGTTGCGATCATGATAATCACACACGATATGAGCAGCATATCCCATGATGTGAAAAGACTTGCATGTATGAATCATAAACTCGTCTGCAATGATGTTCCAGAGATAACCAATGAGATGGTCGAGCTAGGATTCCATTGTCCTCCTGAATTGATAAAGATATCAGGAGACAAAGAGTCCTGCGGATGCAAATGCTGTAACAAAGGGGATGATTGAATGACTAATTGGTCTACTGTGTTTTCTATCTCTTTGATACAGAATATGTTCATGGCTACGATCATTGCATGTGTATTGTGCGGTGTGATCGGTACATACGTGGTGATCAATCGTTCCGTGTCGGCGACCGGAGGTATTGCGCATACTACATTCGGAGGGGTTGGATTCGCATATTATATGGAATCTGTATTCTTTGTAAGTTGGTTCACGCCGATGATGGGGGCATTATTGTTTGGAATAATCGCTGCATTGATCATAGCATTATCGAACGTATCAAATACCATCAGACAAGACTCCATGATCGGTGCCCTGTGGGCAGTAGGAATGGCATTGGGTGTGATATTCTTATGTTTCACAAATAGGTCCGTGGTTACGCCACATTCCTATGAAAGTATCCTGTTTGGAAATGTCATGTTCGTAAGTAGCAATACACTGATTACAATGGGCATATTGGCAATCATCATAGTTGCAATTGTGATATACCTTTATAGAGATCTTCAGATCCTTACATTTGACAGTATTCATGCACGTTTGAGTGGTATAGATGTGACGTTGTTGAATATAGTTCTGTATGTTATGATAGCTGTTGCATGTGTCATGGTATCAAATGTTGTCGGTATTGTGATGATCATAGCTCTTATGACAATACCCGCCGCTATGGCTAATCTATATACTCATAATCTAAAAGAAATGATGATCTTCGGTACAATATTATCCATTGTGTTGTCTATACTGGGTCTCTTGATGGCAATAGCTTTAGATTGTCCTCCCGGTGCTACAGTTGTACTGGTAATCGGTGTTGCATTTACTATTGTGATGCTTGGAAGAAAATTTCATAGAACACATGTGACATCTCGAAACGAGGAGATATCTGAATAAACATTCGGGCAAAAATGCCCAATATTTTAGTTGAATCGACAAATGGTTGAGATACATCAATCGAATTATTATTTATTTAGAGAGGTCTAATTTTGACATCTAGGAATTTTATAGAAATGCACGTAAATTTAATAGTTCTAAAAAGTAAAGGTCTGGATAATAAATTAGGTGGGCCTGCCCGGATTCGAACCGGGGTCAATGGCTCCCAAAGCCACAAGTATACCAGGCTAGCCCACAGGCCCACACATAAGCATTGTGATGTAAATGTTGTAATTAAGTGTATCGTTAGATTAGGCTTCTGTTCTTGAGTTCTGAGATAAGTAATCTCACTGCATTTCCGCGGTGAGAGAAATTATTCTTCTCTTCTGTGGATATTTCTGCGAAAGATAGTTTCCCGTCATAGCTGAAGATCGGATCGTATCCGAATCCTTCTTTCCCTTTTTCTGTGGTGAGAATAGTTCCATTGCATATGCCTGTGACGATTATCGTCTCTCCACCGAAGTCGCATCCTATACAGCATTTGAACTCGGCTTTTCTGTCGGAAACATTCTTCATTAGTTTCAAGATTCCTTCGTTTCCGATCGTCTTTTGGGCAAATGCCGACCAGACTCCTGGAAATCCTTTCAAAGAATCGATGAATAATCCGGAATCATCGATGATAAAATCGGTCACACCTTTTTTTCTGATCTCAACCATTCCCTTTTCGACCACTTCTTCCAATTGGAATGTCTGTATCTCATCGTATGGAAGATGCAGATGTTCCATCTCTATGCCCAAGTGCGTAAAGGAGTTCTGATACTCTCTAACCTTTCCAGGATTGGATGTGATGACCTTGAGTTTCATGTATATCTCCCTCTTCCTTTGATCTCCTCGACTTTTTCCATTACTTCCCGAACGTTGGTCTTCCTCTTGGAATAAGTATCGAGAAGGTGTGCATACGCATCCTCGAGGCCCGGATGTGCAGAGGCGAATGCTCTTTCCAACAAACGTATGTCGACTCCCATGTCCTCTACTTCGATAAGTGAACCACCCATGGAGAAATCGATCAGGCACAATTCCCCTTTTTCGGTAAGGATCATGTTAGATGTTGTCAGATCGCCGTGACAGATACGTGCGTTATGCAGGTTAGCCATTGCTGTGCCTATCATCTCACATAATTTGTAAGCTTTATCTGGATTTTTGTCAAGGACATCTTTCATCTTATTTCCATTGACATATTCCATAGTTATACTGCAGTCTTTTAAGTCCAGATCATAGATTATAGGAGTTCTGACACCTGCTTCGCGAGCATCCTTCATTAGTCTGACCTCGCTCCTGATCCTGGCGGTTCTGATATGTTCATCCAGTTCGGGATGTCTGTACTTTTTCGGTGATCTTACCTTCATCACAGCTTTACGCCCCAAAAATTCTGTTTCGAATATATCAGCTTCCGCGCCACTGGCAATCGGTGCCACATCTTTGGGGATCATGACACTTAATATTATCTCTAGTGTAAATAATTAATACTTACACTTGATATTGACAGTTATGAGATATACAATCACTGGAGACAATCTCCAATTCGTTAATGTCCAGTTGGATGACGGTGAAGAACTTGATTCACAAGCTGGTGCAATGGTTTACATGACCGGAAACATGACTATGGAAGCAAAGATGAAGGGAGGTCTTATGAAAGGACTCGGAAGATCACTTACTGGTTCTTCTCTCTTCCTTTTGAAATATTCATCTCAAGGCGGTTCAGGTATCGTCGGTCTTGGAGGAAGCGCTCCTGGAAAGATCGTTGACTTGGACATTGGAAAAGGGAAATGGATAGTCCAGAAGACAGGTTATCTGTGCTCACAGCCCACCGTAGAACTTAAAATGACATTCCAGAAAAAACTGGGATCCATCTTGTTCGGTGGAGAGGGTCTGATCCTTCAGGAGCTCAGTGGAACCGGAATGGCATTCGTTGCAGCATGCGGTGACTTCAACATCGTCGATCTTAAACCTGGGGAGAGGTATAAGGTATCAACAGCAAATGCAGTTGCATGGCAGGATTCGGTAGCGTATGATATCACTGCAGCAGGCGGTATAAAGACAGCTTTGTTCGGCGGAGAGGGTCTGTTCGTCACGACACTTACTGGACCGGGAAAGATCATAATTCAGTCTATGACGCTTCCGCAACTTGCAGGTTCTTTGATCCCGTACCTTCCGAGTGGCAATTAAGGAGGAATAGAAATGGCAGATGCAGGAAAAACAGTTCGTAAGAGTACGATAGGATCGGCATTGATTCTTTGTGTACTAGTAATTGCAATGATAGCGATCGTGGCTTACATAGCTTTGAATCCTGATATATTGAAGGACATTCTTAATGTCGTCATAGCTGCGATCATCATACTTGTGATCATCGCAGTGATAATATTCTTGATTGTGACTGTATTGGCAGTTCCTTATTACGCTATCAAGGGCGAAGAGACCCAGACAGACGCAACCTACGACCTCAGCGACGTCAAATCCGTAAAGGAGAAAACCGACGACGACGAGAAAAAGGATGACAACAAGCCTGATACGGATAAAAAGAAAGACGACGAGTGGCTTGTGTAAGTTCATAACCGCCAATTAAACAACTTTATCAACCCCTTTCTCTCTTACATGTTGTGAAGCGGATCTCTACAGGATGTCAATCATTTGATGAACTCCTCGGTGGGGGCATCGAAGAGAGTAGCGTTACGTTGATCTACGGAGAGGGAGGGTGCGGTAAGACAAATATCTGCCTTCAGTTGGCATATAATGTTATTAGAGAAGGCAAAAAAGTTGCTTTTATCGACACAGAAGGATTATCTTATGATCGTATTTCACAGATATTCGGTAAAGAAGAACTGATAAAGAATCTTCTAATTTTTCAGGTTCACAGTTTCGAAGAGCAGTCCGATAGGATAGACAAGATCGCAAGATTGGCTGAGACGACTAATCTGTTGGGTCTTGTGATAATCGATTCTATGACGATGTTCTATCGTTTGAATTATGAGGATCCCAAATTAAGGACTGATTTTGTCAGACAGACCGAGGTCTTGTTGGGGATTGCAAGGATGTATGATATTCCGGTCCTGATATCTTCCCAGGTTTATTCTAATCTTACAACAGGCGGTATTGAATTCTTGGGTGGTCATGCCATGCATCATAATGCTAAAACGATTATAAGATTGGACAAGAAAGGCAACGGTGTCAGAACAGCCGTGATAATAAAGCATCGCAGCCTTCCTGAAGGAAGGTCTGCGAATTATCGTATAACCGCGACCGGCATAAATGATGTTTAAGGGATTCAAACATCCCTATCTATGGCGTATTCCGCGAGAGCGATCATGAAGTCCTTGTCTTCGCTGGGTTCAAGGCAGTCCAATTTGGATATGGCTTCATCTATCTTCTGACGTGCGCATTTCAAAGCATAATCTATGCTTCCTGCTTCTTTGAGTATCTCTCTTGCACGGTCGATATCTTTTTTGGTATCTTTCTGATTTCCGAGAAGATCTTTGAATTCAGCTAAGACCTGTGGATCCTTAATGTGTTCCATTGCGTGTGTTACAAGTATGGTGCATTTTCCTTTACGAATATCATTACCTACAGATTTTCCGGTCTTGGATGAATCTCCGGCGATACCCAAGTAATCATCATAGATCTGGAATCCGAGCCCGAGTGCCATTGCATATTCGTTTATGGCCTCAACCGTTTTCTTGTCAGCTCCGCCTATGATCGCTCCGCCTGATGCCGCAGCTGCGAAAAGTACGCTTGTTTTCAATCTGATGGTCTCGATGTAAACATCTTCTGATACGATCTTTCCTTCGTTGGCAGTATCCATTTCCTGTCCGCGGGCAAGGTCCCAAACTGCTGTTGTTACATATCTGAGAACATCTTTGAGTCTGTCTCCAGAGATATCTAGTTCTGCGATCACCTGGAATGCTTTCGCGAAAAGTGCATCTCCTGCAAGTATCGCAGTAGGCATACCGTATCCGACATGAATGGTGGTCATCCCCCTTCTTTTGTCGTCGCCATCCATATAGTCGTCGTGGATAAGCGTGAAATTATGGATGTATTCTATGGCAACTGCGAGAGGCATTGCTTTTGATCTGTCTCCGCCTACTGCTCCTGCGGCAGCGAGGACAATTGCAGGTCTCATTCTCTTTCCGCCAGCATAAGGATACTGTCTGGATGCTTCGATGAGTTTCTGGGGCTCTTCGTTCTTTATGTAGCTTTTTATAGGTCCATCTACTTCTTCGGATGTTTTCAATAAGTATTGTTTTGCGTCCATTGTAATTCTTCCAACCATTGTTTTGTATCGCCGAGTATGATGTACTTGGCTTTTGAAAGCTGTTTGATATTTGCAGAGCCGGTAAGGAGCATAGCTGCTCTGAGCTCTTCTTTGATAAGCAGTAGTTTCTGTTTTACGGCATCGGACGATTCTGTTGCTTCTCTTAGTACGGAGTGTGCAATACCCGCGCAGCAAGCGCCCATCGCGATAGACGCTGCGACATGTATGCCATCAAGGATGCCGCCGGAAGATATTATCGGAAGTCCGTTTCTTGCTTCAAGAAGCGATACCGGTGAGGGTATTCCCCAATCAAAGAATGATTCTCCCATTCCAGTTCTGATGTCATCTCCAACTTTCATTGCACGATATAATTCGACAGCGGAGAAACTTGTTCCTCCCATTCCGGCTATATCCATACCTATTATGCCTGTGCCTTTGAGTCTTGTTGCGACATCTTTGGAGACTCCCGCACCTGTTTCTTTGATGATAGTAGGATACGATCTTGCAATGTCGCGTATGGCCTCATAACAGCCTTCAGCGCTGGTATCGCCTTCGGGTTGAACAATCTCTTGCAAGAAGTTGAGATGGATCGCTATGACATCGGCATCGATGAGGTCTTTTGCTTTTCCGATATCCTCGACAGTGAACCGATCTTTGCTTTTTTGAGGTATCAACTGAGGTGCACCGACATTTCCGATGACAAGAGGCACATCATAATCTTTGATAACAGAGTAGCTTTCAGGATCTACACCGTTAACGCCTGCGCGTTCGCTGCCTACACCCATTCCGATACCTAATTCAGAACATGCTTTTGCGATATTCTCATTGATTTTCTTAGCACCTGTGAAACCCCCCGTTATCGCGGTGACGATGAGTGGGAATTCTAAGGTTTGTCCGAGAACGTCCGCAGTCATGTCGATATCATCTGCATTTACTTCAGGGAGTGCATTGTGGATGAGCTTGATATCATCCCAATAACAGTATCCTGGTGCGATTCTTTCACTAAGACAGATATCTATATGGTCTGCCTTTCTTTCTCTAATAGGTATCATTTTAATCCGCCTTTAGCTATGGTGGAGATGACTTTATCTCCTTTTAACAATGAATATAATCTATCTGGAACAGTACCGTTAATGAGTACACAATCTCTTCTTTCGGTACTGATCCTGAGCATAGCTTCCATCTTTCCGCGGACCCCGCCAGTGACATCATCGATGTTGCTGTAACTATTGATATTTTCTAGTTTTTCAGATGTGACTTCATCGATAAGTTTTGCATCTTTGTTGTTTTTGGGATCCTTATCATACAATCCGTCTATGTCTGAGACGAAGATGACCTTTTCGGGTTTATACAAGTCGCAGAGAATTTCCATGATCTGATCTCCTGAACAGATTCCGAAACCCTTTTTACGGTCAATGACAACATCTCCGAAGAGAACAGGCATCAGTCCCAGGTGAGAAAATGCTAACATGACCTCCGGATCCTTTATGATAAGTTTTCCGTTATCCATGATGAAACACGATCCTGGAGGGATGGATACTGCAGGAATTCCTTTTTTGAGGAGTTCTGCGATGATCATCGAATTCAATTCTCTTACGTCATATTGGACCTTTGCTACGGCAGGTATCTGTCCGAAATCGACAAGTCCGTTCTGCAGACTGTATTGTTTGGCTATTACATGTCCGAACGAACCTGCACCATGAACGATGAGAACCCCTCTTTCGGATTTTTTGATCTCATCAAAGAGTCTTGAAACACATTCTTGATTGAAAGTTCTGTACTGGGTTTTGTCGGTGATGACGCTGCCGCCCAGTTTTATGAGTATCATTGCGTGTGATTATGGCAATATTCGTTTTAATGGTTATTGTCAAAAGTAGTATGGCTTGTCCGTCGAAATGTTTATTGTTTCTTTGATTAGTTTAATAGAGAACTAGGGGTAAGATGATAATAAGTCCCGCGTTCATGATATTGAGTCATAATTTTGTTAGGAAAATCTATTGATGGATTTTTCGAGCAAAAGGTGTACGAAATGAAGGACACACCTTCGAATGAGAAAAACAAACAAATATGAAATTCAAAGAGTAAAAAAGTGGTTGACAGCGTGTCAGTGTTCCCGTACGCTTGCGCAATACAGTACAGACAGATACGCGGGTGGGCTTTACTTCCGGGTTCGAAATGGGACCGGGTGTCTCCCCACCGCTATGGCCGTCAGACCAATTCCTGCGATACATACTAACTATATAACGTTTTTCAAGTCAGATATTTTTCGAGCAAAAGGTGTACGAAATGAAGGACACACCTTCGAATGAGAAAAACAAACAAATATGAAATTCAAAGAGTAAAAAAGTGGTTGACAGCGTGTCAGTGTTCCCGTACGCTTGCGCAATACAGTACAGACAGATACGCGGGTGGGCTTTACTTCCGGGTTCGAAATGGGACCGGGTGTCTCCCCACCGCTATGGCCGTCAGACCAATTCCTGCGATACATATAATGAATATATACTTTTCGTATAATTCATCAGCAGAAAGTAGTCTTATCGCTGTCCAAGACCTCATTCCAAAGTTTGAGGGTTTCTAGGGCTTCTTCTTCGTCCATGATCTCAATGGCAAATCCTGCGTGAATTACTGCCCACTGACCGACTTTGGCTTCGACCATTGCTACGTTTGCTTTTCTGATAACGTCGCCGAAATCAATGTCCCCGACATCTCCTTCGATTTTTACGATCTTTCCTGGAATTGCTAAACACATAATATTCATCCCGTTATTATCTTAAGTATGGCTTCTGCTGGCTGACCGTCGCATGCTGTTAGTGCTGCAACAGCTTTATCTCTGTCGCATCCGGATTGTGACATTACCAACTCGATATCTTCTCCGGAGAATGATACTGCTCCTGCCGTTGATGTTGATATATAGCCTGCTGCTCTGGTTTCTTCTGTTCCAGAGATCTGATAGTTTTTGTTTCCTTGCATATCGACGCAAACCACTTCTGCGTTGGTTATGACGATTTCTTTGTCTTTGGTCCTGATTATGACCTCTATAACATTATCGATATTGGATTGTTTAATTCCCATTTTTTTCATTGCTTGTTGCATTTGGCGTGGGTTAACGCCTCTCATTCCTGCCATAGTATTACCTTGATAGTGTTTCTATTATTAAGTTTTATAATGATTGTTTAATTCTTTCAAGCACTATTTTTAGAATATCATTTGCCGCGGATATATTTGATATGCCGCCCTGTGCAAAGTCAGGTTTTCCCCCACCTCTGCCTCCGAATTCTTTCAGTATATCGGGAAGAATTTTCTTGCAATTGATCTTTGAATTTCCTGATGCCATCAATACAGAAACCGTATCTGTGACAGAAACAAATGCGATTACTCCTCCTTTGTTCTTCAAGTTCTCTGCTGTATCAGTCAGTATTGTTCTGTCAGCATAGAAAATCCCGCTGTATATGTTAATACCGTTGTAGTTCTCAGGTTCAAGTGAAGTTAATTGTTGTTTTACAGCTTTTTTGATCATTTCTCTGCTTAGTTCTATTTCACGTTTCATATTGGAAACAGTACGTACAATATCCTCGGGTTTGCTGTTGGCTTCGTCGATGGTCTGAAGACAGATGTTGGCGAGCGACATCGCAGATTCTTTCGCTGCATTTCCAACTTTGAAATGTATCGCTACTCCATCTTTTCCTGCGGATACTTTACGATCAACGAAAAGTGTCTCGATCTCAGACGTTTCCATGACATGGACGCCACTACATGCAGAAAGATCAATATCTCCTATAGATACGACCGAAATCTCCTCATTTTCTTTTATATGGTCTAACTTGATTCTTACATTTGCAAGTTCAGGATCATCCCTGCTCATAATGCTCTTGGTGACTGGTAGCGCATCTAGTATCGCTTTGTTGGCGAATTTCAATGCTTTATCGATTTTCTCCCAACTTATGTCATGATTGACAATAACATATTTGCTTTCAGGAGAGATGAATATTTTTGTTATTGTCAATTCGGGGTCTTGTTTTTTCAATGAACAAAAGAGAAGATGTTCTGCCGTATGTCCCATCATGAGGTCATAGCGCCTGTACCAGTCAACACTGCACCAAACCCTGTCTCCGACTTTAAGATCGTTATTAGGGACAGTGTGAACTATGTTTTTTTCTTTATATGAGACATCGGTCACTGGAAGTCCCCTTATGGTTCCAGTATCGCATACTTGGCCTCCGCCTCCAGGGTAAAATGCGGTCATGTCAAGTTCTATGAGGTCTCCGTCGACGGAGACCACTAGAGCTTCGAACTCAAAGGCGTATCCGTCGTGTCTGAAGATCTCCTCGGTCATATTATCATTCTGCGTATACAAATCCCATGTAATAAATATTCGATAGGCCTTTTTGAGAGTAGAAGGATAGCCTTATGGTCAGTGTCAAAGATTACGATGAGTTGGATAAACGCATAATCGAACTGTTATGTAAGTCCAGCCAGGGATCTTACAGACAGATTGCAAAACAATTGGGTGTCCACCCTACAACCCTTATTCAAAGGGTTAAGGCACTGGAGTCTAAAGGCGTCATCAACGGATATCGTGCGAAAATTGACTATATGAATCTCGGTTTCGAATATATGGGAATCATGCACATCTATGCAGATGATGTCGTAGCTGTTCAGAGCGCACTCAAGGAGATTCCTCAAGTGGTTTTTATTTACGATGTGACAGGAGATGCAGATTGTATCGTCTTGATATCATGTTTGGACCGTGAGGATTTTTCTGAAACTGTCAAAAAGATCAATTCGCTTGATGGAGTGCAGAAGACTAATACTTCCGTAGTTCTGAGCGTTATCAAAGATGCGAATGACTACGTGCCCGATATAGGCGCGTAAGATAGCAAATATGTTTTATATGGCGCTGTTCTTAGCTTGCGTTAGTAAACCTTAGAGGTACCGCAATGAGAAGAACAAACACCTGTGGAGAACTCAGGTCTTCAGACATAGGAAAAGAAGTGTGTCTCGAGGGCTGGGTAAGATTTTCAAGAGATCATGGAGGAGTCGCTTTCATCGATCTCGCCGACAGATATGGAATTACTCAGGTCGTATTCGACCCGGAAGATCTTCCTAAAGGATCGGACGCAAATGAACTTTCTGAGGTCATGAAGACCTTTAACCGTGAATCAGCTGTTTTAATCAATGGTACTGTAAGGAATAGAGTGGAAGGAACTGCTGATGGAAGAAATCCTACCGGGGA
>Ga0265294_10003892_pt1 | contig 18820 bp, 19 predicted proteins | sample MunlanPumphouse3_FD_192504 | JGI IMG/M metagenome (GOLD analysis project Ga0265294, IMG submission 192504) | Groundwater microbial communities from a municipal landfill in Southern Ontario, Canada - Pumphouse #3 | ecosystem: Environmental > Aquatic > Deep subsurface > Groundwater | place...
CAATGTTTATTTTAGATATACACAAAAGACGATATTTCACCTCGGATAATTTTTTTGGCGAATATTCTGTTGTAGGGAAAGCACCTGCAGGCTTCTCAATCTTTTTTTCAAAGCCTGAATGTTCAAGTGAATTATCAGTTAAGCGCTTGATACGCTGTTTCATTCTTTTATTTTAATTGATTATTCTCCCAGTTTTTGTGCGGCCACTTCCTGCATCTCTTCAATGGAGATTGTGCCGTACATGTCCATGGTGGTTTTATAAGATTGATGACCGAGAAAATTCTGAATCCATTCTGCCGTGAATCCTTTGGATTTCAAAAAACGAGCGATGGAGTGTCGGAACAAATGCGGGTTCAGGTGAGCTCGAGCGGGATTGGGATTTTTTATGCCGGCGGTGTCGCCGGTTTTTTCAATAATGCGATTGATCATCCGGAGAGACATTTGTTTCCTCTGACTGGAAATAAAAACTGGCCCCTCTTGCCGGCTGCCAAGCAGGTGTTGCAAGTCGCTTAAATACTCGTCGTCAATAATCGGCACAATTCGAGTTTTGCCGCCTTTGCCTTCGCGCACCAGGACACGCTTGCGATCGAAGTCGATGTCGCGCACATCCAACTCGACCAACTCCTTCCGGCGCAATCCTAGCCAGTATAAAGTTTTAATAATGCACCTGTCGCGAAAATTTCCGGCCGCGACGATGAGTTTTTTAATTTCCCCCGGCTTCAAATGATAAGCCGACGCGTTCATTTGTTGTTTCATAGTGGTTCACTCTTGTTTTTTATAATGCAATAAATGGCACATTCCTATTATCGCACATACCAAAAAGAGGGTCAAATCGGGTCAAGAGTGCACACTTCTATACAAGTGTGCACTCAATTTAATTATTTCAAATCTATTTTAGCCTTCGCTTATAACTTCTTTTAGATACCAAAAAGGTTCACTTCCTTTTTCAATAAGCGTATTAATCAGACCTACAACTTTTTGTTTTGTGGAGGCACTACTTTTTTTGTAAATTATCATCAGAGCTTTTTTTATTTCATTGTTATACAAAATCGGTAGGTAATGTTTTTGATTTAGATTATTTTCAGAATTGAGTAAATAACTTGAAATGATTTCCAGTGTTTTATCACTATTTTTCTCAGCAAAGATAGTTAATCTTTTCATGAGTCCATGTTCCCACTCAATATCGCCACCGGATTTTTTTAGTGTTTGGGCTATTTCTTCAACTACAATATCATCGCTCAAGACTTCTTTATCGGGGTTTACCCAAAAACCAAAACCAGATAATACTTCTGGTTCTGTAATGTTTTTTATTGCCCACTCCCAAAAATCAACTAGCTTTTTCTTGCTTACTTTATTTTCTTTCAGCCAATCGTCTCCAGCTTGACTTCTTGTTAGGCAACTACGACCAATAAAGGATATAAATTCCTTGTGTCTTGTTGTGTTTGAGATATTCCAGAAGTGTTTGAACAGAGGACTCTCTCTTTTTAAATCTAAATGAGCAAAAGAAAGAGCGAGATGATCAGCCAAGGACTCGTCTAAGCCTATCAGATATTTTCTTTGGGTATATTCCTTCGGATTAAGAGTAATCGCATAATGATAATAATCATTGAGTTCAACAAACAATTTATCGTATAAAGTATTGGATAAATATCCTTCCCAAGTCGCAAAATAAATATCTTTTTTTTCAGCCTCATCTTTTGGAAAAATTTTTGGAAAAAGACTGATCATAAACTCCTTGTCCCGAAAATAAAAAAAGGCTAAGTATCTACCAATGACAAATCGGACTGCGAGAGAATCATCGCAAAGAGTTTTTATGTAAAGAGTTTTTATGTCCTCCTTTAGTTTTTTTCCGTCATTTTCAGTAAATGCAACAAAGGACTCGTAAGCTCGCCCCCGAACTGAATTAATCGCTACCTGGTATGGGTCGCCATATTCTGGTTTCTCTTGTTCCTTTGAGGGGCTATCTTTAATAGTAAACAGATAAGCAATTAGGCTTTTTATCTGTTCTCGGTGCTCTTTGTGAATCGTTTCTTTTTTTTCTTTGTCTGTGTCTTCTAGGATGTGAAGCAGAATGTCTGTAATAACATTATGCACTTCTATCCAATCAATTAGCCACGACTTATCGTCTTTTCGTATAAATGGAGTCATTTCTCCTTCAATTTCGATGGTTTTAAATAGATTTAAAATTTGACTGGTTTGTTTCAAGTCTAGCGATTGTTTGTTGCGAAGCATTTCCTCAATACCACGCAAAAGCGAATATACATAATGTGAATGAATTTTTTCTCTATCAAAGAAACTATTAATATTTTTCAAATAATCATTTGTTCTTTTCTTTATATCTTCCTTTAAGTCATCACCAAGACCCTCAGCTCCTCGAGGGTTTAAGAAGTCCTCGTTTTTATATTGCTCGTTGAGATTTTCTGGCGCCCATTCAGATTTTAGGTTCTTAATTATTTGATCAACTGAAAAATCACTTATATCTACTGGCGATCTGTGATGTATTGAACCTCCTCTACTGTTGCCAATTATAGGTCTTGGCTTATATTTTTTATCACACTTATTTCCGAAAATATCTTCACATTTTTTAAGCTCATCATCTGTAAGATGGTCATATATGCATGATAAAATTTCCCACCCCGTTCTTTTGTGCCAGTCTTGGTCAGGATGTTCTTCGTTCTTTTTTGCAAAAAATCTAAAGACTTCAGCAATGTATTGGTTTTTCTTTTCTTTGGATAACACAGGGAATGCGATTTTCAAAGCCTTTTTGTATTCTGTGCCACCTTCAATTTCATAATAATTATCAACTTTAAACAATTTAAAAAAAGCGTCTTTTAGTTCTTTTTTAAACACTTTTGGACATTGTGCCAAAGTAAACAGTCTTAATCGCCATGTTGAACGACACGAGGGTAATTTGTCTATGTATCCAAACAACCTTTTTACTTCCACCGGGTTATTACTTTTTTTGACAATAGTTTTCTCTATCAATTCCTTTGTTGTAGCCGCCAGATTTTTCACATTTTCTCCAAGTGAGGAGCTTCTCTTGTTTTCAATTTGAAGTGTGAAAAAATCGGTATCATATAATAAAAATGAATCTGAATACTTAAACGTTTTCGTTTCAGCGGGTTTTGCCAGTTTTACGATTTCTGCCATCTTGTCGGTTACAATTTTAAACGCCTCTTCTGTGTGGGACTCTTCAATGTTGATCAACGCTTCAAAAATACCAGACTCATCTAGATTACTAATATAAAAAGGATCATCAGCAAAAAATAGATTGTCCTTTTTATCCATCTCTGTTTTATTTTTTACAGTAAGCATCGCACGGGCTAATTCCAAAATCGCATTGTTTTCTTTTTTTTCAACTAATTTTTTGATTAGTTGCTCAAAGTCATAACCTGTCTTTCTAAAGTCTCTCGTTAAATAAATCCAGTTTTCGTTCCATATTTTTATGGTAATTGTCCCGATTTGTTCTGCCGGAAGTATGCTTATAATCCGTAAAAAACAATCAATAACTCCTGGATTAAAGCTCTCTTGAGAAATTTTTATAGAATAAATGATTCGTGCCACTTCTGCTGGGTCTCCTTCTGATCCTGCCATTCGTGTTAAGTATTCAAGTTCTGGTACATGATAAGTATATTTTGTCGAATCTTCCTCTTTTTTATTCAACCTATCAAGAAAACCATTTTTATAGATCCATTTAAGCCAAGATCCATCGGCTTGAGCAAAGAAATACGCCTTTGCATCTTTGTTTATACTAAATATAAAATCTATATCCTCTTTTTTTGTTTTTCCTGTGTTTTTGCTTTGAAAAATACAATCTATTAGATTATGAACAAAGATTTGTTGTAATTCGAGTATTTTTTTCAGAACTGTAGAAAAATCATAAATCAAAGCTTCAAAATCTTTTTCTGTAAATTTTGAATATTCTTCTTCTGAAAAACAATGTAAATCAGTACCATGATGTGTTAGATCCGATAATTTTCTGTAAATTTGATTTAGACTTTCAAATGTACTTAATAGATTGTTATCTTGTATTTTAATTGTTCTATTTTCGTCTGTATATCTTTTGAGCAATCTAATCAAGTTTTCTTTGCTAATATTTTCTCCCAGTAACGGATATAGAACCTCTCTTGCCGAGTTGGCCGCTTGACTCATCCAATCTGAATTTGTCCTACATTCAGGTCTTATTGCATAAAAAATACCCTTAATTAAGTCAGAGGCCTTTTTATTCTTATACTGCACAGCGTAATTTGAATAAAAAACATCAATCTTTTCACATAAAATATTAATTTCCGTTTCGAAACGAAGAGGTGAGAGTAAAAAATCCTGAGGTGGAATAACTCCCCTTTTTAATATTTTTTTTGGTTTTTGATTAATCATAATCGATACTTTTCATTTTTTTTTGGAATTTCTTTATTGCCTGAAAAATACCTACTATTTCTTTATTACTGGGAGTAGTCGTTTTTTTATTTGATTGATTTGTTTTCATATATTTATTTCAATTCTCTTTTCCAGTGACCGGCTGGATAATTAAAGGGTCGCGGGTTTTGGATAGATTGTTAATCTGTTAAGTCACTTGTTCTATGCTTAGAAAGCTAATTCCTCCCAATCGCTCCAATCGTTCTTCTCGCATTTACTCCAATCGTATTCATCTTTTTGACTAATTTTCCAGCCATCTTTTTTTTCAATCGCGATACCTCCGAAAAGTTTTTATCTTTGATAGATACCATTAGAATTGATTAACTCCTGCAAGGAAGATATTGATAACAGTTGATCATTTTTTCTATGAATTATTCTATGGCAGTTTGCGCAAACAGGCGCGACACCACCTATTGCTTCACCGATAGACTGCTCAAAATTATCCTCCAGCGCAAAGATTGGTTTTAAGTGATGAATTTCAATATACCCCTTGCCGGCTTCGCCATAGAAACTTTCAAAATTAAAATTACACGCCGAGCAAAAAATCCTTCCATCCTGGGAATAATGTTCCTTGGCAAGTTCAACTAATTTTCTTGATCTTGTTTTCGTCTTTGTCCGACTAAATTTTGTAAAGCCTTCTTCAATGACCAGGTTTGCATAATCTTTGTCAATTATATCTTTTCTCTGAGCTTCATCGAAGTTGTTGTCCAGGATGAACGTAAAGTTATTTATATTTTCCAGCAAATATTTTTCACCTTTGTCAGTTATCTTGTGCAATCCATCTCCTCCGATAGATTCGTATATTGCTAATCCCTTATTTACTAAATTTCGATGAGAAACCAAATTTCTTACTATCTGGCTAAAATAGGTATCACTTCTTCCTGCGATTATCTCTGCGTCGTGACCGGTTATTTCTAATTCCTTTGTTAGCAATGATATTAAATCGGAAGTTTTTAATCCCATTTCCTTATTAAACAATAAGTAGTTTAGTGTAGGAATAATCAAATCATTTTCTGAATAATGCATATTTTAAAAGTTACAAATAACAAGGTGTTCGACATCTCTATTGTTTCGCCCTTTAACATTATACAAGTATGTCTTCTCAAAACTATCAATTTTTATACCCTTTTTATTTTTGTATAAATTATAAATAAAAGGCGTTTTCTTTATAATTAAAATAAAATTAGCCTGAGTATTGTAAAGACAGCTTGCTAATCTTTCTTGATCATGTTTATCAAAGCTATTTTTCTCATACTCGCTAAAGTCTGTATCATAAGGAGGGTCAAGAAAAATAAAATCGTTTTTATTGAGATCTTTCCGTGAAAGTATTTTTTCAAAATCGGTGTTTAATATTTTTGTATGTTGAAATAGCCCTTCGACATCTTCACTAAGGATATAATCTACCTTACCCCTAAAATCTTTATTGTTGTACCCTATGCCTCCGTATGGAATATTAAAATCCCCATTATTATTAAACCTGAACATCGAAGCGTAACAAAATTCCCTTATAAAATAATAATTTGAAATCTTTTTAGCTAAAGAAATTTTATATTTTGAATCGCTTTTATTCATTACATCACGAAAATGCATATAAAATCCGCTCCTAAAAGCTGTCTCGATATTTTTATGTAAATCACCAGCCGGCAAGGCACCACGCTCTTTTTCAATCTTTTTTGTTCTGCTTATTTTTGAAATTAAATTTTTCGTTATCTCTTGAAGTAAGTTGCTGGGGTCAAGCGCAAAACTTTGGGAAAATAAACCGTTGAACTGAGTTTCTTTTGATTTTAATTTCTTTTTTATTATCTCTCGCACCTCCTCTTCTGTTTTCTTGTCCTCTTTGTATTCGCCGTACATCTTAATCAAATCAGCCTCAAAGATGCTCACGTACTTTGGAATTTTTTCCCAGTTATTAACATAATCATATAAGCAGGCTTTAAATTCCTCTTTGTCATTCTCGCCTTTAATGAAGCGGTAAAATTCGATCAGCTCCTCGCAGATATCATTTATTATTGCCTTCTTAGGTTCAAGTTTAAAAAATATAGCCCCGCCACCAAAAAATGGCTCGATATAGCGAGTATGTTTTGGTATAAGATCTTTTATTTGCTCATACTCTTTAGATTTTCCGCCCGGCCATTTAATAAGTGTCTGCATATTGTTTTAATCAAGATAAGTTTCTTTAATAGATTCCAAGGCTTTTCTAATTAGGTGCGCATTTTCTTTATATGTTTCCAAAACTAAGGTGTAGCCATTTTCAGATTTACAAACAAAATTCCAAAAATCTTTTCCGATTAAAAGTTCGTCTTTAGCAAAAAATTGTAAAACTCTCCCTTGCCTCCATTCTTTGTCTTCTCCAAACCTATTATAAGCAGTCGCGAAATAACATTTAATATGTGCCTCTTCTCCTAAAGTGTTTGCCAAAATTGCGTACTGTTCGAAGATGGCTTCTTTTTCAGATCTAGCCTTTTTGTTATCCAGATCGCCACCAATTTTTAACTCGATAAGATGATGTGTATTGGTTTCTTTGTCTACCAAGTAGTAATCGCTAACATGTCTTTTGGAAATCACTTTAGCGGCTGGTTTTATTTTCCTGATTTCTTCGTAATGGGATATCTGTGGTATTAACGGATTTTTTGTATTTTTATAACCCTCTAATAACTCAGCGATTTTTGATGTTTGTTCTGGGTACAGATCACCTTCTACACTTTGGTTTACATCATAGAAAAGCTTAGCGATATTTATTGCCATACCCTCAAGCATGTTACCCAAAGAGCTATCGAGCGAACGAACAAGAGCGGAATAGTACTGGATATCTGATCCAAGGGCAGAAATAAAAACATTGTGAATTTTCATGTTTATTACTCCGTTGGGATTGTCCACTTCCCCCTTGTGTCTAGCCTGAAAACCTGTTGCGTAAGCTTCAACCGACGCCCTAACTATCGACTTAATTGCCTCATCTTTGTCCAATGTATTACTGACCATATATATTCTTCATTTATACTTAATTAAATTATAATCTTTTTTCAAATTTCTTCTAAAAAGTAAATCGTCCCACTTGATCAGACTCCAATGTAATCGCCTCGGTTCTGATAAGTCACCGCAAATATCGGCTATTTAAATTTATGGTAAGTTGCCCTACCTTTAACCACTTTAACGATAAATCCTAAATCAATCAACTTTCTGAGATCACTCTTGTCTTTCAAATTATAGCAGTTGCCAAGTTATTAGAGGGTTATAAAAACAATAAATGCGTGCGTTGTTTTAAAGGTGGCGAGAAGAATGAGCGCGTCCTTTAAAACATAAAGCGCGCATTATCCAATGTAAAATTTCCGGGATAATTTTTTTGGCAAACCTTTTGTTGTCAAAAAAATTATTCGGGAAAAGCGACTGCGGAAAAAATAGTAGAAAACCCTTTTTAAAAATCACGCGCCATTTTTTAATGTGGCGTGATAGGGCAGCGGTTTTCAAAAGGGTTTTCGTAAAGCTATTTTTTCAAAGGAGCGGTTTTCATTTTTTCTTTTCGCTCGGATGGTGCCAGACTATCATTTTCTCCTCCGCGAATTCCGTCGGCTCGTCCGGTTGTTCTCTCGCTCGGCAGCGCTCCTGGTAATCCGCTTCCACCTCTTCCCGGTCGAGAAGATAATAGTCGCCGATGCCGGCTAAGGCGAGCAATTTTTGGAATTGCCTTTCTTCCGTTTCCGCTTTCTGATGGGGCGGATCCATTTCCAAACTGGAAAGAATTATGGCTCCCCCTTCCAGTTTATTTTTCACCAAGAGATAGCGCGGCGGCAAATCTTGCAACATTTGGATCAACTCTTCCCACCCCGGCGGCTGAGCGTAAAGCGAAGTCATCGCCTCTTTGGCCATGATCTGGGAATCCTGCCGGGAGAGGCGGAAATAGGCTTGCAGACCGCAATTAGTGAAAATGGAAGCTTGTAATTCATGAGGCAGTTGAGCCAAATTTTGGTGCGCCAGGATAAGAGCCAGGCGATACTTTCGCGCCTCGGCCAAAGTTTCAATAAAGCTATCGGTGGCGAAATTTTGGAACTCGTCGATGTAAAGATAAAATAAACGGCGTTCGGATTGCAGAGTGTCCGAGCGCGCGAAAGCGGCCATTTGCAACTTGCTTAAAATAAGCGAGCCGAGCAAATCCGCTCCGCCTTTGAGGCGACCTTTGTCCAATTTCACCAAAAGGATTTTGCCGTTGTCGATGATGTCGCGCAGATTGAAAGAGCTTTGCGGAGAGATGAGAATTTGCCGGATACGGTCATCGGATAAAAAAGCGTTCGTCTTATTCAGAGTGGATTCCGACCACTCGTCGCGGGTGCGTTTGTTTAGTCCGTTGAAGCGTTCGAAGTATTGCCGGCAAATCGGATGCTCGGTTTTTTCTAAAACACTAAGGCGAAATTCATCGTTAACTAAAAATTGGGGCAGCTCGACCAGAGTGAGATTTTGCTCGACCAGGGCGATCAAAGAATTGCGCATCAAGTCTTCCATGCGCGCGCCCCAAGATTCTTTCCAAATTTTTTTGAACACGCTGACCAGCTCCCCGGCCTGCTCGGCCGCGGAAATTCCTGACACCTTTTCTAAGGGATTGAACGCCACTGTAAGCGCCGGATCTGTCGGATCGATGAGAACTACATTTTCAGCTAAAAAATCGGTTTGCGGGGCATTTGGAGGCGAATTTTGGGCATTGTAAAGGTACCCTTTCACATCTTCCACCAAATCGCCATGGGGATCAATAACCCCGAAGCCGAAACCGCAATCGATATCCTGTTTGATTAAAGTTTCCAAAAATTTCGTCTTGCCGGTGCCGGATCCGCCCACCACATAGCAGTGCGTGTCGCGATGTTTTTGCTTTACCCCTTTGAGTTGTAAAACTTCGTTTTGTTCTTGGTCATCGTCAAATCCGACCGCCCACCCCAAAGCCAGCTCGTCCAATTCCAGGGCGCGCTTGCGCACGATTACTTTCGGGCGCGCCTCGATTTTTTTAGCCGCCGGCAGGCCGATTATTTTTTTTAATTTTTTCAGAAATTCCCCAAACATAGATTTAAGATATATTCAGGAAGCCGCGAGATCTGGTTTCCACTTTAGTAAAGTCCTGGTTAAACTCCCCCATCAAAGCTTCCACACTGTCCATCACGGCGTGATGGCCGGTGGTCACATAGGCGGTCAGTTCTTCCATGTCAAAGACATCTAGATTGATAGGCGACACTTTGCCTTGAAACTTTTCCAAGGCGATCCCGGAAATAGTGAACGGAAGAAATATTACCGAGGTCAGAGCGGTGGAGGTGATGATTTTGATAAACCTCATCAAGCCGGTCGGCTCTTGCACCAGATACCAAGAAACAAAGAGTTGTTTGCCGTAGTCCATCGCGCCGACATACATGTAATATCCTTTGAGGCGTTTGTTTTTCGCCATCAAGTAAATCCGCGTGTGGCGGCCGATCATTCCGCCGGAAGTCATTTTTTGCTCGGCGATGTGCAGGTTGGGAGCTTCCAGTGTTTCGATGCGTTTTTGCACCTTACTAAAAACGGCTGGGCCTTTCCCTTGCGCGCCTTCAATCAAAGATGACCAGCGGTCGATGATGTTGTCCTCGGAGAGTTGCTTGGCTTCATTCTTTTTGTACCACCAATAAGCGGCGCCGCAAAAGATGATGAGATAAATCCATCCACTCATGTTTTTTCCCTTCTTGATGCGGTCGAATTTTCGGCCGCAAGTTAGTAAATAAAAAAACTATTGTAAAAGATCGGAAAAGCTGTGCCGGCTGTCGTCTTTGGGCGATTGCCAAATCGCTTCCAGAATGGAGGCGGGTTCGTCCAAGTTGTAGTTGTTCGCGGCCGCGAACAAAAACATCTCACTCCCCCGCCCGGTCGGATCAGCTTGCCGAGTTATTTTTCGCAAGTTCTCTTTGCGCGCCTCGCTTTTGGTAATGGTTAGGACGCGAAAGTTTTTGATATGGAATTTTTCTTCATGGCCTTTGACTTTCCACCACTCCCAGTAAGCGATCATTTTTTTCAAAAAGCGCTCGTCGGTCATGGTCGAGCGGTCGGCTTCCAGGAAAAAGGGATTGGATTTCTCGCGGTTCACAATAAAAAAGGCGTCCGGATTGACCGGCGCGTTTTTGCCAGCGATTTTGACATAGGTTTTGATGGTTTCCTGCTGGAGCCAGGAAAGCAGCTCGACTTCGGGTATTTTGGAAAAGGCGTTTTGGAGGGCGGTATAAAAATCGGAGATCATCAGGCCGTGCTCGAGATAAAGCGACTTAGTGTCGCGGTTGCGGATCTGCCAGTTGGCGCGGCCACGCAGTTCCGGAGTTTCGGCGAAAAGGCAGTCCGCGCCTTTGTTCCCCAGAGCGTAGATGATGTGATTGCGAGATTTAAAGTAGATAGCCTGTTGCTGTACCGGGCGATCCAAAAACCCGTGATGGAAAAGATATTGTAAACGACGCAAGAGATTGGTTTTGGCGCCCGGGAACAGCGTCATGATTTGTTTCGTATCTAAAAAACGATGGACAGCGATTTCTCGCATCATCTCCACATCGCGCGGTTGGAGGCGGATAGTTTTCGGAGGCACTACGCTGCGCACAAATTTTTTATGTTGATATGATGTTTTAGCCATAAAACTTCATTAATCAGCTTATTTGAAAAGGTTTCCTTGAAAATAGCCAAATAGGTTCCCCCCCAGCTTGTCGGAGGCCTTATTTCTCTCAGAGCCGGCGCCACTTCCCCTCTTTTCCCTGTGGCGTTGGGTGATGAGTAAGAAATAAGAGTCTCCCGACTCCGCCGGTTTCCTACAGCTGAAAGTAGTAACGAGGGAAAGTGGCGGAGTCGGGAGGGTCAGAAACCCGGACGACAAGCTGGGGGGAAAGGTTTTTTAGCTGTATCTTAGCTATCTCGCTATTATACAGCGACTTTATTTTTTAATGAAAGTAGCGAATCGGGTTTCGCCAGTTGATTTGCTACTTTTTTAATTGTCTTTGAATTTAAAATTTCTTGAACTTTTTTAAAAAGTTTTTAATTTCTTAGTATTATTTTCTGGGTATTATTATCTTAGTATTATTAGTGTCAAAATATTTGACAACTAGAAGTGCAGATATTTGACATCTAGATGTCAAAATATTTGACATCTGAAATGTTATCCACAGGGGGCCGGCTATCACTTATCCACAGTTAGCTTCAAAGTATAGACATTTGGCTTCCCCTGCCCCTGCCTTTTGATGATGATCCACTTCTTGGTTTCTAATTCTTTAATGAACTTATTGGCGGTTTGGCGACTGGTGCCCATATCTTTGGCGAGCCGATCTTGCCCTGGAAAACAAAAGTCGTTTTGCCAGGCGTATTTTAAAAGCATGGTGTAGGTCAATTTGGCGCCGGCAGAGATCTTTGGGTTTTCCAAGATATGGTTAGGCACTTGCGTGAACCCCTTGGAAGACAATAAATCCGCCCCTTGCAGAATGATGGTTTTCTGAGCGAGTAGATTTTGAATTGGCATCATTTCTCTCTCCGCCATGATAATTAATGCTTAGCTAATAACAAAATATTGTTTAAGACCGTTCGTCCGTTCGTTCGGACGGTCGTTCGTTCACAACTCTTAAATTATCCAACTTCTTGCTTTTTTCCTTGATGTATAAATCAACAGCCTCCTGGATCATATCCCCTAGAACCGGCTTCTTTCGGTAACCGCTGTCCATCATCGCCATTTGAATTTTATTCAAAGCCAGCTTTTGATCCTCGAAGATGTCAAAAGAGTGTCTAATCTTAGAACGCTGGGCGGGGATTTCCACGGTGTAGGAATTGGTTGAAGGGTTACTGGACTCCTTGGCTGCGTACTTGGGGGCGGTGTTTCGTTCGTTCGTTCGAACGGTCGTTCGTTCGGATGAAACATCGTTCGTTCGCTTTTCTTCCTTTTTTTCGCTTGGTTGAGGGGTATTCTTAGGAATAACCGGCGCACGATCAGGGATAGCACTACCCTGGAAAGAAATATCTTCCGGGTTTTTCTGCTGAAATCTTTTAATATTAACTTCTTTCATGGATGATTTTTGCTAATTTAAAATAGGCCTGAGCACCATCGTGCTCGGGTTCGAAATAGGTTAGAGGGGATCCGTGGTCAAAAGCACGCGGAAAAGCAATCGATTCCGGCACTTCGATGTCAAATACCTTATCTCCCCATATTTCCCGGGCTTTTTTGATCACTCCCGAGGAATGAACGGTGGTTCTTTTGTACATAGTCGGCAAAATACCGCTTATTTTAAGGTTAGGATTGTGTTTCTCCCAAACAATCTCTTGTATAAAGCGTAAAATGTCCTGTACGCCGTCCAAAGCGGGCCTTTCTGCCTGTAGTGGGATAAGTACCTCATCGGCCGCGGATAAGGCGCTGATAGCCAACATCGCCTTGCCTGGTGGGCTGTCTAAAATGACATAGTCGTATTCGGGGATGATTCCGGCGATGAGCTCTTTGAATAGTTGTTCATCTCCCGCTTCCAAAGATTCTTCGATGGCCGCTAAAAGCGAGTTGCCGGGAATGGTATCAAATCCGAAAGGAGTTTTTTTAATCGCCAAGCTGGCTGGAACTTGTTTCATGAAGACATGGAAAAGATTGGGATTTTCTTTCTCCGGATCGATGCCGATGTGGCGCGTGGCCGAGGCTTGCTGATCCAGGTCGATGAGCAAAACTTTTTGCTCGAGCGAGGACAAGGCGTGCGCCAGATTGACCGCCGTGGTGGTCTTGGCCGTGCCTCCTTTGAAGATTGAAATGGATATTATTTTTGTCATATATTGGCTTATATTAAGGCTTTGCTGTCGTTCGTTCGTTCGAACGGTCGTTCGAATGTTGGTTCGTTCACTGCTTCGGATTTATTTTTATTTTAGTGGATTCGTGCCACTTGTGATAATCGGAAAGGGGAATGTGAAATGATTTGCCTACCTTGCGGGCGTTCGGAAATGTTCCTTTTTTCACCCAGCGGGTTACAGACATAGTGGAGACGTTTTCGAGCTTGGCAATATCGGCGGCGGTTAAAAAAGTTTTCATATATTTGAATTCCAATGGTTAGTATCGTTTGTATTGTTTGAATTATAGCACAGGTTAAAAGATAGGGGAATGGGGGATAATTATTAGGGCTTGATATTAAACATTTTGACAAGTTGTTTTTTCTATGTTTAAATTTAAAGGTTAAAGGAGCGAAAAAAAGAAGGTTTATTGGGGGAAAATAGAAAAAATTTTAATTTTAGAAACAGTATAGAATTTTTTAATTTTATAAAACTTTATACTGTCTCTAAAGAAAGAGCAATGAAGTTTTGCGATGATTGATTTGGAGACAAGTAAACAAAAAGAGGTAGATCCTTAAATGAAACAAAAAGGGATAAAGACAGTAACCTTAGTGTTGTTGTCGACAATATTGCTTTGCGCAATAATAGCACCAGCAGCGGCATATAATTACGATGGAGACGCAGCAGCAAATTACGCATATAACAATGCAAAAAATTATGTGCCAGGAACAGCCGTTTTCAAAGATAATGGCGATTGCACTAATTTTGTGTCACATTCTCTTCAAGCTGGAGGGTGGACAGAGGTTGGAGGTTGGTATACCAGCTCTAATGCGTGGTTTTACAATGTCCCTTATAAGTACGGTTATAGTCACACTTGGGCTGTTGCCGATCGATTTTTCGATTATCTTACTTATGGTGGAAGAGCCTCTCCGGTTTCAGTAAAGTATAATAAACATTTATTACAAAAAGGTGATATTGTTCAAATAGACTATACTAAGGATGGGCGTTGGGATCATTCAATGATAGTCACTGATAAAAATGGAGATGATCCATTAATGTCATACCATTCAGTGGGAGAACCAAGCCAAACAGGAAGGAGGAATATCTCCTTAACAGAAATAATGAACAACAATCCAAACGCTTGTTTTCTTGGCTGGCGGATTAGCGAGACATAATAATAAACTTACACAAAAGTAATTTTGCGTTATAGTAATTGTAGATAACAGTAGAAAAGAATTTTCTACTGTTATCTAATCCATTTTTAAATTATTCTGTGTTTTTAAACTAATAGTAATGAAATTTAATATCAAAAAAATAATAATAGGAAGTTTGCTTTTAACGGCTTTTTTAGGAGCAACCTCCATATATTTGGATGCGCGTCATTCAAAACAAGCTGAACAGAAGTTTTATGATAGGTTTAATCAAATTCCTGACAATCCAAGCCCCGAAGATGTTTTAGGTTTAAGTTTGGCAAATTTGTCTATTGATGAAGAAAAAGAAATACAGGAAATAGTTCAAAAATCGTTTGAAGGACAACATTTATATCGTTTTTGTCATAAAAGCGAAGAAGAAATGGACAAGTCAATAGAAAATTTATATGTTCCCAATGAATACCAAACTTTTAAAGAAGAATATAAAAAGGAAAATGAACTTTGGTGTGAGGTTAGTCTGGAAGATACCTTGGTTTCTCTTGAAAAGATAAGATTTAGTAAAATATGGAAATATAAAAGTCTTGAGAACAGAGTTGGAATAGTAGCAGGGCCAGAGTCCGGAAATGTTCACTCTTTTCTTTTTAAGAAAATCGATAACCAATGGAAAATAGAGAAAGAGAAATGGCCAATGATAAAATATTATTTTGATGAACATCTTGCTGCTAGGGAATTAATAGAACAAAATAAGGATATTCTTAATTAGAAATAAGTTAATGCCGAGTAAAGAAGTAAAAAGATTTAAGGAAATTAAGGATAATAGAGACAGGAGAGCAAAACAAGAGTTGACTTATGAGGTTGAATATCCCATACTTGGTTTAAGATATGGAATTGAGTGGAGCCCTTTATAAATAAATTTTAATATTTAAATATATGAAAGTGCCAGAAACCTGTAGCTAGATTTTTGATTCAAAGAATCAAAAGAAAAAGAGAATCCATTAGGATCCTCTTTTTTTGTTTTCTTCTACTTCTTTTTGTGCTCCTTCCAGCATTTCATGCACGCTTTTAAATCTATCCTTGTAATTCTCAATCACTCGCTTCAAGTACATCGTGATAAACTTTGGCTCGACTCCGAACTTCTTTTTGCAGTGTGGGCAACTTGCCCAAAACTTCATAGGTGTTTTTTTCATAGTTTTATCTATTAGAAAACGAATTAAGTCAGGCAGCCGACTTTTATTCTGCCCGGCGATTGCGGGAGGTTCGGTGGCAGGCTAGAGAAGTGATTTTCAAGGTTCGTCCAGAACGCAACTCTGTTAATGGTAACACAAATTTGCCCTAGTATAAGCGGTTGGTGTTATACTTAAATGCAGGCGGTATTTTCCCGGAACGCATGCCCCAAAAGTGTTTCGGAGGTTCGTCCTGGAGAGGGAAAGCGAGCTAAGCTTCCACACAACGCCTCTCAGTTGTGTTAAATTCGTTTGTGATAAGCAAAATGACATAGGTTTATTAAAGACGACTTGCGAGGTGAAAATACCGTCTATAATGGCAAAGGGCTGTCTTCGGGTAGCCCTTTGTCACATAAATATGGACGACATCATTATCGGTTATAGGAGAAAGGAGAGCAGCGGGGAAGTGAGCTTTGTTAAGATTCGCGGTCAAGATCGGCGGTATCATCAGTATATAGTCGGGAAGTCCGGCACAGGGAAAACCACGCTCATTAAAAATATGGCCATCCAGGATATACGCGCTGGTGCCGGCGTGGCGGTGATCGATCCCCATGGTGACTTGGTGGAAGATTTACTTAACCGTATTCCCAAGTGGCGTACTAATGAAGTAGTTTATTTTAATCCCAGTGACACTGATTTCCCTTGCGGGTTTAATATTTTAGAAACGCATAGCGAGGAAGAAAAAGAGTTGGTCGCTTCCAGTATTGTTTCGGTTTTCAAACACATCTGGCGCGATTCCTGGGGGCCTCGTACAGAATATATTTTATACAATGCCGTGGCCGCACTTTTAGATTGGCCAGGCAGTACACTCGGCGATGTTTATCGGATGCTCGCCGATAAAACTTTCCGCCGGCGTGTGGCGGAAAAGACCAAAGATCCTCTCGTGAAGATGTTCTGGGAAGAAATCTTTTTGTCCTGGAACGACCGCTTTGCCAGTGAAGCGGTTGCTCCGCTACAAAACAAGGTTGGTCAGCTTTTATCAAATTCGATGCTGCGCAATATCGTTTGCCAGCCCAAAAGCACTTTAGATATTCAAAACATTTTAGATACTAAAAAAATATTGTTGGTCAATCTTTCCAAAGGTCGCTTGGGTGAGGATCGAGCCAACTTACTCGGCTCAATCATCGTCAACAAGTTCTATCTGACAGCACTGGCCAGGCAGAGGGAAGCGGAGGAGGGGAGAGTGGATTTTTACGCTTATGTGGACGAGTTCCAAAGTTTTGCTACCGATGCTTTCGGTTTGATTTTGGCCGAGGCGAGAAAATATCGTTTGAATTTAATTCTTGCCCATCAGTATCTTGATCAAATTCCGGAGGACATTCGTCGCGCCGTGTTCGGGAATGTCGGCTCTATAATTGTTTTCAGAGTAGGCAGTACTGACGCGCAAGTTTTAGAAAAAGAATTTATGCCCTACTTCGAATTGGAGGATTTACGCACTCAGCAGAACCACGAGTTTATTTATAAGCTGGTGCTCGAGGGTATGGTCAGTCGGCCGGATTCAGCCCTTTCTCTGCCACCTTTAGAGATGATCTATAAAGAAGCGCGAAGGGAAGTGATTATCCAAGTTTCCCGGCAGAGATATGGAAAAAGTAAAAAGAGCTCTTAAGTTAAGAGCTCTTTTTGAATAAGAAAAAATCGCCTTAATAGTCTTCGGGCAACATAAAGGTGATGATTAGTCCGCTATCGTCCACATAAACCTTTTTGCCGTTGACCGTGTAGACGGCTAAGTCGGGTTGGGAAAAAGCTTTGATTTTTTCCAGACCAATGACGAGAGCCGAGACTATTTCCTCCTTCTCTAGCGAGAAGATGAGGTTGGTGGTCAGCACGACCTTTTTGTCTCCTAACCGGCCGGCATCATAGAAGAGTCCATCTTCGATTGCCTGCTCGGCAGTGTAGACAGAAATGGGCGGGCCAAAAACTTCTTCCAGCGAGTTGTCCGGCGTTTTTTCTTTTTTTTCTTTGTCCAACATAAATTTATAGTTAAAAATTAAATTATATGTCGGGCGGATCGACCATTTATACCACCCGATACCGAGGAGCTGCGGGTGGTGTAAATTGTTGTTAAAGAGCTCGTCAGCTAATTTCTAATGATAAATTTAAAGTTGGGCAAGTCAATCTCTCCGGGAGCAAAATAAAACAAAAAACTCCTTTGATTGAGGAGTTTTCGTTAGTTGTTTTTTAGCTAGGGTTAGCCAATATAAGCCATTCTCTGTTGAGTTATTATTGACAAAAGTTAATAAAGTCTATAAAATTAAAACAGTTAACAAAGTATTAAAAAGAAAATATGGTTAGTTTAACGCAAGAAAAAGTTAACGTTACCTGTTTTTTGTTTGCTCAAATTTATATTTATAAGTTTAATAATAAAAATATATCCATGACTAAATCGTTTGATACTACTGATTAATCAATGAGACAGATTAAAAATACACTCCTCAAAAGAAGTGTATTTTTAATATTAATCTTTCCATTCGGGAGTCTTATTAATCATTTTATCAATCTTTCCGATTGTTCTTTCCATTCAGGAGTCTCGTTAATCATTTTATCAATCTTTCCGCAAGTGTCTATCCATGCATCTCTCTGATTACCGCTACAATCATGAAATAAGCGGATATCTCCATTGTTAATTACTTCCAATAATTTTTCTTTCGTTTTTAAGACAGTTAATATTTCTCCAACAGTGACCGTAGGATCGGCTTTTTTTTCTTTTAATTTTTTTACCTTTTTTTTGTTCTTTTTTAATACAGCCCATCTTTCCTGTTTTAGACAAAGATTAAAAGCTTGGTTGTTCAGCGCTCTTAACTTAAGAGCTCTTTTTGGAGTAAGAAAATATCGCCTTAATAGTCTTCAGGCAACATCAAAGTGATGGTTTCTCCGTTATCGTCCACATAAACCTTCTTCTTGTTGACTGTATAGATGGCTAAGTCGGGTTGGGAAAAAGCTTTGATTTTTTCCAGACCAATGACGAGAGCCGAGACTATTTCCTCTTTCTCTAGCGAGAAGATGAGGTTGGTGGTCAGCACAACTTTTTTGTCTCCTAGCCGGCCGGCATTGTAGAGGATCCCGTCCTCGATTGCTTGCTCGGTGGTATAGACAAAAATGGGCGGGCCAAAAACTTCTTCTAGCGAGTTGTCCGGCGATTTTTCTTTTTTTTCTTTGTCCAACATAAATTTATAGTTAAAAATTAAATTATATGTCGGGCGGATCGACCATTTATACCACCCGATACCGAGGAGCTGCGGGTGGTGTAAATTGTTGTTAAAGAGC
>Ga0265294_10003893_pt1 | contig 18814 bp, 16 predicted proteins | sample MunlanPumphouse3_FD_192504 | JGI IMG/M metagenome (GOLD analysis project Ga0265294, IMG submission 192504) | Groundwater microbial communities from a municipal landfill in Southern Ontario, Canada - Pumphouse #3 | ecosystem: Environmental > Aquatic > Deep subsurface > Groundwater | place...
TAGATCGGCATGGAGAAGAAGTGATCTGCCTTCACATATGGAAGCTTTTCCTCAACCGGGGAAAATCCCTCTGGGGTGAGCACGCTTCCCACCTCAAACTGAGGTGCAAAGAGCACTTCACAGGTGGAGTGTTCCTCAGCATCTGGATCGCTGGCGGCAAGCAACATACCGTAGCTTTTCTCTCCACGGAAATTTGCCGGTTTGAGATTGCTTACCAGTACTATGTTCTGGTCCTGCAACTCCTCTTCCTTGTAATAAGGCACGATGGAACTGACAATAGTCCTTGGTTCCTCTTCCTGTACATCAAGGGTAAGTATATAGAGTTTATCACCACGAGGGTGTCTCTCCACATTGGTAATCTTTGCGACCTTGAGAATCACTCGACTCGCAAACTGTTCAGCCAGGCTTACCTGGTCCTCTTTCTGATCCATATCTTTCTCCAATTCTTTGGTTTTCTTCTGTTCTCGCTCTTCCTGGGAGCCGCTGAAACGAGTACGCAACTGCTCGATCAGAGAATCCTCAAGCTTGGTGAAGAGCAACGAAACCTCACCAATCCCCTCTATTCCTTCCCAGTTGCCAAGATCATTCCAGTTGGTCTTCTCAGCACCAAGGAAGGAAAGCATTTTCAGTGAGGTTTCCGGCATGAACGGCTGTACCATCACCGCCAGGTCACGAATCAGATAGACGAGGGTCTTGAGCAGGCTCATCGCTTTCTCTGGTTGTTCCTTGCGCATCTTCCAAGGTTCGCCATCCTGGAATGCCTTATTTCCCAATGAGGAGAGGCTGATGATCTGCCTGAGTGCATCGCGCTCCTCAGCACGCTCCATGAATGAATCGATTTTCTTCTCACGTTCTACAATCTGGGCATGCAACTCAGTATCGATGGGTGCTGAGAAAAGGGCTCCGTCTTCATAGAACCGTTTCACAAATGTCAGGGTCCGGTTGACCAGGTTGGAAAGGTTGCCGATGAGCTCCCCATTCACTTTCTCCTGGAAGTCAGCCCAGGTGAAGGTAACATCGCTTTTCTCCGGTCGGTTGTAGAACATGTAGAACCGCCAGACATCAGCTGGAATTCCTGTGTCCTGGACATCATTGCCAAATATGCCAATCCCGAGACTCTTGCTGAACTTTCCACCCTCGTAATTGAGGTATTCAGTACTGCTCATATGATGAAGCATGGTCCAATCCATCCCACTTGCCAGCTGGCAGGAGGGGAAGATAACAGTATGGAAGGGAATATTGTCCTTTCCGATGAACTGGAACAGTTCAGTATTCTGTGGATCGAACCACCATTTCTTCCAATCCTTGGTAGCATTGGCTGATATGGAGACATACCCGATGGGTGCATCAAACCAGACATAAAACACCTTGCCTTCATACCCCGGCTTGGGGACAGGAATACCCCACTTCAGGTCGCGGGTGATACAGCGTTCTTTCAGACCATCCCGGATCCAGGACTTGGTCACCTGTATGGCATTGTTTGCCCAGAAACCATCTTTGCTGGTCTTCTCCATCCAAGCTTCCAGCATAGGAAGAGCTTTGGGCAGATTGATGTAGAGGTGTTTGGTTTTCTTGACGATTGGGGTTGTACCACAGACACCACAGTGAGGGTCGATCAACTCAATAGGGTCAAGCAGGGTCTGGCAACTGTCACACTGGTCCCCTCTAGCACCCTCTGCATGGCAGTGGGGACAGGTTCCCTCAACAAAGCGGTCTGCAAGAAATCGCTCACACTTCGGGCAGTAGAGTTGCTCCAACTCATGCTCACTGACATATCCAGCTGCGTCCATACGCTTGAAGATGTCCTGGACTATTTCGGTCTGGGCCTCTGTGCTTGTCCTCCCGAAATAATCAAAATCAATATTGAACCACGCATAGATGTCACGGTGTATGGCATGATAGTGGTCACACAACTCCCTTGGGCTTACGCCCTCCTTGAGAGCCCGTGTCTCAGTTGCCGTACCATATTCATCGGTACCACATATATAAAGTGTCTCATACCCTTTCAATCGACAGAAACGGGCAAAAACATCAGCACTCAGGACCTGGGTGAGGTTGCCTAAATGCGGAATATTGTTCACATACGGGAGCGCAGAAGTTACTAGTCTCTTTTTCATAAGGGATATAATAGAACGCACCGAATTTTATTTCAATGCCAAACGAATCAATGTTGGCGTTATTACATCCTTGACGAGTCCCCTAGAGCTAAGTACATTGAAAGAGTACCATAATTGGTACAAAGAGGAGTTATCATGGATACCATGCAGCAACCACCGAGGCCTGCGCGAAAAGTAAAGAACATCAGCCCCAAGCTGGTGATCTGGATTATTGTCGCCGTCGTCCTCATTATGCTGGTTCTTAGCAGTTTCTTTGTTGTCGACCAAACCGAACAAGCGGTTGTCCTGCGCTTAGGAAAATACAACCGAACAGTAGGCCCTGGATTGCAGACCAAGATCCCACTAGGAATCGAGACCAGTTACAATGTCCCAACTCAAGTCGTTCAGACGATGACATTCGGATATCGCTCAAACAGTTCTACTTCCCCACTTTTTGGAAACAGCGACTACACATCTGAATCACTTATGCTGACAGGTGATCTGAACATCATTGATGTACAGTGGATCATTCAATACAAGATTGAAAACCCTGTTAACTGGATGTTCAAGGTTGAGTCCAGGGAAACAACTCTGCGAGATATCAGCCAGAGTGTCATGAACAAGCTGGTGGGTGATCTTCCCATTCTCTCTGTCATGACCAGTGAACGTACCCGAATCGAGATTGAAGCACAAGAGAATATGCAGAAAATCTTTGATGCCTACGAATTGGGAGTACGTGTTGTTACCGTCAAGCTACAGAACATCGTACCACCGGTTGGAGAAGTTCAGGATGCTTTTGAGGATGTCAACAAGGCAATCCAGGATATGAACCGCTTGATCAACGAAGGAAAGCAGAACTACAACAAGGTTATTCCTTCTGCCCGAGGTGAGGCAAACAAGCTCATCCAGCAAGCACAAGGATATGCAGCTGAACGTGTAAACCAAGCTGAAGGTGATGTGGCACGATTCAACAGCGTCCGAGAGGTCTATGAACAGTCACAGACCATTACTCGAACTCGATTGTACATTGAGACAATGGAGGCAATCATCAATCCCACCGAAAGCGGATCGGTTACCCTGGTTGACAAGAACCTGAGCAACTTCCTTCCGGTGCAGATGGTTGAAGGGGGTACAAAATGAGTACAAACACCAATAAGAAACTAGTTACCACCTTGGTAGTCCTCGTTGTCTTCATTGCCATCTTCATCTTGCTAGGACCTTTCTACATCCTTGCAGAAGGCCAGCAGTCAGTGATCACCCGATTCGGTAAGATTGTTGACACGGAGCAGAACGCAGGACTCAAGTTCAAGATGCCGTTGGTAGACAGCGTGGTAATCTATCCCAAGAAAATACTCTCCTGGGATGGGGCTGCACAGAGGATTCCAACAAAGGAAAACCAGTTCATCTGGGTTGATACCACAGCCAGATGGAGAATTTCAGATCCTGCCAAGTACTATGAGACGGTCAATACCGTCAACAATGGTATCTTCAGGCTGAACGATGTCCTTGATTCTTCGATTCGAACCATCATCAGTGAGAACTATCTCAATGAGGCGGTAAGGAACAGCAATGAGATCAATGTCATCGAGGTCGAAGAGCAGGTACAGAATGTTGAAAGCATCGAGGATGCTGAGAGACTGCGTAACCTTACAGCAACCGTTGCCAAGCAGGAGACGATCAGTATCGGTCGTGATGGCTTGAGCAATATGATGTTTGCCCAAGCAAAACAATTCACCGATGAGTTCGGTATTGAACTGATCGACATCGTCATCCGACAGATTCGCTACAGTGATGATCTCACCGAAAGCGTATATCAGAGGATGATCAAGGAACGTAACCAGATTGCTGAGGCATACCGCTCCTACGGTCGTGGACAACTCGCACAGTGGCAAGGAAAGACTGAGGGAGAAGAGAAACAGATTCTCTCAGAAGCCTATGCCGAGAGTGAGAAGATCAAGGGTATTGCTGACGCTGAGGCTGCAAAGATCTACGCAGAATCATACGAAGTAGATCCCGAGTTCTTCGAACTATGGAGAACCTTGGAGTCATATCGCAAGACAGTGCCTGGTCTGGACAAGATCCTCAGCACTGACATGCAGTACTTTGACATGATTTATGGTAGAGATGCCCAAGAGTAAATTGGCTACTGGCATTTAACAGGAGGAAGGGATTTGTTCCCTTCCTCTTTTTTTGCCTTCCTGCTACACTCCTCGTATGAGAGAGAAAAGCCTAACCATCTTCGACTTTGACGGTACACTCTACCCGATTAACTCCTATGACAGCGAACAGCTGCTGATTCTTTCTGCGGCGAAGGAGAGAGGGGTCCTGTTCAAGAAACGGGGCAAGCACTTCATCGAACAAGACCAGAAGGGAGTGTTTGACGATGCATCTTTCCACCACCGCTATGAAAAGCTGGTTAAAAGAGCTACCCCAGCCATGATAGATGAAGTAGCAGACATCCTTCTCTCTTCCATTGGCAAGAGGGAAAAAGATGCTCTTCTCAGACTTTCCCACATCAGTGACCTGGGTATCCTTACCTGCGGTACGGAAAATATTGCAAGGGCCTTTCTCCAGAAGCTCGGAGTTGAAGACTCGTTCTCGTTCATCCGTGGAAAAAGACTCGTCAGAAACGAAGAAGGCAACTTCCACTTGTTGGTCGATATTGCAGGCCCGGGCGACAAAGCTCTGGCAGTAGACTCACTCAGAGCAGACTATAAGACCATTATCGCTATCGGTGATGGCCCCACCGATATACCCATGCTTGAGGCAGCAGACCATGGGATGATTGTTGCATGGAACAGACAGAACCGGCAGTACCCCTATGACACCTTCCCTTCCCTGGAGTCTGCAGTATTGCACTCCATCGACTACTTGGAAAGCAATATACGAGCCTGATTTAGTGCCAAACGATAGGAAAGGAAAAATCCAAGGCCGGTCAAACCAAACAACAGCAACACGGAGAGCACCATACTCAGACCGATAAGCATTGGCAACAACAATACCAAGGCAAAGAGTGCCAAGGATATGAAAGCTGCAAGCATACCGAAGAGCCCATTCAGGTTGCTTTTCATTGCCTGCTGGCTCACCTTCCAGTCGAGCCTTGGATGATGGTAATCGATTGCAAGTTGCATGCATGCAATCATTCCAATGCAAAGCAATGACAGAGGTATCATCCAAAAAAGATGCCACAGGGGAAGGGAGAGCAGCAGGAGCGCTGCTGATAGATAGATTGCATGGGGGATGAAGACAAGCAGAAGATGAAACAACAACTTCGCTCCGACGAATGTACTTGCATCAAGCGGGTACTGCTTATCGAGATTAAAACGCTTTCCTTGCCTGGAAACACTGGTTGAGCTGATCATGCTGAGATTGGCGAACAAGAGCAACAATAAATACACCAGTTGGAGAAATACTCCGGTCTCAATAAGCTGGGAAGCAACTTCAGCTAATTCATCCAGAATCCCCATGAAACTGTAGAGCACAAGAAGCAAAACAGGGATTCCAAGTTCTCCCACTATTTCAAACACAAACATGCTCTCAGAGCGGATGATGAGCAATTCACGTTTCATGAGAGCCCACTGGGGACTTGTAGACTGGAGGGAATGCTTGGCTTTTCGGGTCCTCGCAACCGATTGGTTGCTCAATACGTACGAGAGATTTGCTGCATAGGTGGATCCTACAAACAGAACCAAACCGATAAGGAGAAGCAATCCCAATCCAAGCATACTAAGCAGGCTTGCAAGGGAGGTGACCATCTTCGCCTGTATGAGGAAAAGGGGGATCATAGCCATAAGCTTCTCGATGATTGGAGCATAAGCCTGCAACATCGCCTCATAATTGAACGCAAGCAACGAACCATCCTCACTCATATTCCTGGTAAGGGAAACCGTCATCATAAGGATCAGGAGTACCAAGGCGATAGCGCTAAAGAGCTCCTCTGCCATCTTATGGTTCCTTCCCTTTGTGAGCCTTACCAAAACCATGGAGATCAAGACAGAAAGGGAGAGGGCAAAAAACGGTCCTATCAGAAGAAAAAAGACTCCGCCAAGTAAATATACCAGGGAGAAACCGTCAACCCAGAGGCCAACAACGAGGGCTGGAAACGTAACGAACCAGTAAAGGGGAGCTTGCAGAAGGTACGCGATCAGCAGCCTGCTTGCTCCCAACTCGCTGTGACGTACGGCCAATGGCCCAACCAACAAGATGTCCTTTGCCCCATAGAGCAGGCTGGTCCCACTGGCTAGGCTATAAAACAGTTGGAATGCAAAACCCAAAAGGGCAGCAAAGATAAGGCCTAAATAGGGATAGCCCAAGAGCAAACCAAGGGTTTGATAGCTATAGTAATTCACACCCAGAATGACACCAAGATAGATAAAAACCATGACTATCAAGAAACTGGCCAGTATACTCACGATACGGGAACGTGAGGTACTGATGCGCTCAAAGAAATCCTTGACTGGCTTGGTCCCCGAGAAGAAGGCGCGAACCAGCAACAAAACTACGCGCATGTTCATGGCCCTACTCCTCGCTCTCTGTCAGTTCAAGAAACAACGCTTCCAGGGTTGCATCAAGTTCTTGTGTGCGAGACTGCAGTTCCTGTAGGGTTCCGTTGTACAACAACCTCCCCTCTTTTATGATTCCCAGACTGCTACAAAGTTGCTGGGCAACTTCCAATACATGGGTGGAAAAGAATACCGTATTCCCTGATTCAGCAAACTCACCCAGGAGCGTTTTCAAGATGAAGGCTGCTTTTGGGTCCAGCCCAACCATGGGCTCATCCAAGATAAGCAACTTAGGGGAAGGTAACAGGGCTGATATGATAGAAAGCTTCTGTTTCATCCCATGGCTATAGGAAGAGATTTCATCCTTCAAAGCATGAGAAAGCAACAATCGCTCCCCCAGCTCATCAATCCGTTGCTTACGTTCCACGCTACCAACCCCATAGAGATCTGCAATGAAGGAGAGATGCTCATACCCACTCATTCTCTCATAAAAAAGCGGTTCATCAGGTACATAACCGATTAATCTCTTATAGCTGAGAGGATCAGAATGAAGGGAGTATCCCATGAAACTGATCGAACCAGAATCAGGTTTAAGCAAACCAGTGAGCATCTTGATGGTGGTACTCTTACCAGCCCCGTTGGGACCAAGGAATCCGAATATCTGTCCAGGTGCAATGGAGAGATCCAGTGTATCGACCGCTTTCCTTGGTTGATTACCATATCGTTTGGTTATTTGATCACATACCAGCATTTGACTACCTCCACTGTATTATAGAGTGGAAAATCTGATTTTGCAATTACTATTTCGAAAATTTTCGAATTAGTATTGATGTATATTAATGCAGTATATTTCTGGATATATTCGATTTTAATTGCATATAATACGATTTTTACGAATATTTATGCATAAACCTCTTGTCATTCTACACAAGAATTACTACACTGACGGCAGAATAAAATACCGAACAGGGAGATACGAATATGGACAAGGAAAAAATCATTCTGGCATACAGCGGAGGACTTGATACCTCGGTAATCCTGAAATGGCTTGCCAATAAAGGGTTTGATGTTATCGCCTATGTGGCAAATGTCGGACAGAACGAGGATTTTGCAGCTATTGAAAAGAAGGCTTTGGCTACTGGTGCTTCAAAAGTATACGTGGAAGACCTCAGAGAGGAATTGGTCACTGACTACATCTTCCCTGCCCTCCAGGCAAATACTATCTATGAAGGTACCTATATGCTGGGAACCTCCCTGGCCCGTCCGATCATCGCAAAACGCCAGATTGAAATTGCCCGCAAGGAAGGAACCGTCTATGTTTCCCATGGCGCCACAGGCAAGGGAAATGACCAGGTCCGCTTTGAGTTCGGTTACTATATGCATATGCCTGAGGTTAAGATCATCAGTCCTTGGAAAGACCCTGAATGGCTCAGTCAGTTCGAGGGAAGAAGCGATATGATCGCCTACGCAAAGAAGTACGATATCCCAGTCAAGGCATCCACCAAGAAGCCATACAGCGAGGACGAGAATCTCATCCACATAAGCCATGAGGCCGGTATCCTGGAGGATCCTTCACTTCGCGCTGATGATGATGTGTACAGCCTTACCCTCAGCCCGAAGGAAGCCAAGGATGAGGAAACACTGCTGACCTTCACCTTCGAGGATGGCATTCCTGTCTCTGTGAAGAACGAGAACGACCAAACGGTTGTCACTGATCCTCTGGAGATGATTCTCTATCTCAACAAGATGGGACATGACAACGCAATCGGCCGTGTGGATATGGTGGAGAACCGTTATATCGGGATCAAGAGTCGCGGTGTTTATGAGACCCCGGGTTGTGAAATCCTTTGGAAGGCTCACCATAATCTTGAGGGCATCACCATGGACAAGGAAGCAATGCATTTGAGGGACAGCCTCATGCCCAAGTATTCTGAATTGATCTACAATGGTTACTGGGGTGCTCCTGAGTTTGAGATGCTTCGCTCTGCCTTCACTGTAAGTCAGAAGCATGTCACAGGTACCAGCAAGGTTGTACTGTACAAGGGTAATGTCATCTTCGCTGGCGTGGAAAGCCCCTTCTCCCTCTACGACGAGGAGATGGGAAGCATGGACAAGGCTGGAGGGTATGAGCCGGTTGATTGCAAGGGATTCATCAATATCAATGCAATCCGCTTGATCGCCAGTTCCAAACGCGGTTAAGCTGTTAGTCACTACCGCCTTCAAAGACTGAAGGCGGTATTTTATCTACAGAGAAACGTATGCTATAGTGGTGGTTGGAGATTGAGTACTATGGATGCGAAAGCGTATTTACAAATGGCGATAGAAAAAGCACGAAAGACCATGAACAACGATGAAGGTGGTCCTTTTGGTGCTGTGGTTGTGGACACGACCGATGGTTCTCTCTATGTTGCCTCAAACAGTGTGTTGGCAAACCACGACCCGACCTCGCACGCAGAAATAAATGCCATCCGTGAAGCGTGCAAGCAGAAAGGGACCCATGACCTTTCTGGTTGCATACTCTACACCACCTGTTATCCTTGTCCGATGTGTCTCTCTGCAAGCATCTGGGCAAACATCAAGGAGGTGTACTACGGGTGCACACCTGAGGATGCCGAGGCAATTGGATTTCGGGATGATTACATCTATCGGTACATACAGGAGGGATGCAAGGATCAGGAAGTACTCAACCTTACCCAAGCAGAGAGAGAGATGTGCCTGGATCTCTTTGGCGAATATGCAGAAAATGAATCCCAGAGGTATTGATCAGAGCAATTCCTGGTAGTGCTCAATGCCCATGGCAAGAATGTCGTGGATATGTTCGTCATTGAGACGGTAGAGAACATTACGTCCGTCCTTTCTGAAACGCACCAAGCGACGAGCCCTGAGAAGTTTGAGCTGTTGGCTGATGGTACTTTGTTGCATGTTCAGTTCTTCACTGATTGCATTGACGCCTCTCTCCCCCTGCTCAAGCAGAAAGAGGATTTTCAATCGGGTGGGATCTCCGAAGACCTTAAAAAAGTCTGCGATATCGACAATTTCCTCATCCAACGGCAATACAAATTCTTCCATGGGGCATCTCCTGGGATTGATACCTACCAGTATAACCATTACTGATGAGAAAGAAAAGCAAGGAATGCTTGGGTGATATATTTCCAAAACAATCAAACTAGGATACATTTCACCCACCTGCTCAAACAAAATTACACGAAATGACCCCCTAAAGGAGGCTATGAAATGGATATCAAAGAAAAAGCAGCTAAACTGGTCCTTGAGGACAACGAATACGATCTCACTGTCATCACGGACAATATGGGTGGAAAGTCGATCGACATAACCGCCTTGAGGAAAAGCACGGGATTCATCACGTATGACCCCGGCTTTGTAAATACAGGATCCTGTATGAGCAATATCTGCTTTGTTGATGGGGAGCAGGGAATCCTCCGCTACCGCGGATATGATATTGAGGACCTGGTGGACAACTGTGACTTCGTTGAGGTTGCACATCTCCTGATAAAAGGAGAACTTCCCACACTCGCCCAACGTCACACCTATGCAGATATGCTCAACCGGCACTCACTGCTCCACGTTGATATGAGGAACTTTTTCCGTGACTATCCACAGGAATCCCACCCTATGTCAATTCTCTCTGCAATGGTTGCATCGCTTTCTGCGTTCTATCCTGAATTGGAGGATGCAGACCCGGAAGAGAATGTTGACTTGACGGTCAGCAGACTGCTTTCCAAGATGAGAACCATCGCTGCATTCAGTTATCGGCAAATGAATGGATTGGACTTCGTCGACCCCTCTTACAAGTATTCCTACTGTGAGAACTTCCTGAACATGATGTTCCATACACCGGTAAATGCCTATATTCCTGATCCTTTGCATGCCAGGGCATTGAACATCCTTCTGATCCTCCATGCAGACCACGAGCAGAACTGTTCAACGAGTGCTGTCCGCCTGGTAGGCAGCAGCGAGGCAAATCTTTATGCATCAGTTGCAGCTGGTTGTTGTGCCCTTTGGGGAAGCAAACATGGTGGAGCCAACCAAGCAGTCATGCAGATGTTGTTGAAAATCCATAATGAAGGACTCAGTGTTGAACAGGTAATTGCAATGGCAAAGGACAAGGAGAACCCGTTCAGGCTCTCTGGATTCGGCCACAGGGTATACAAGACCTATGACCCGAGGGCAAGGATTGCAAAACGTCTCAGCCAGCAAGTCTTGGGGGCTGACAGCCAGAGCGATCCACTCCTGCAAATTGCCATGGAACTGGAGCAAGCGGCCTTGAATGATCCTTATTTCATCGAACGCAACCTGTATCCAAATGTAGATTTCTACACGGGGATCATCTTCCATGCCATTGGGATTCCTGAGTCGATGTTCACCGTGCTCTTTGCCATGGGCCGACTCCCTGGATGGATTGCCCACTGGCTTGAATGGAGACACGATCCGTACCAGAAGATTGGTCGGCCTCGACAGGTCTACTCGGGCCCACACGTACGGAAGGTGGTACCGCTTGAGGACCGATAAGGCCCTGATCTTTGATTTCAATGGCACCCTTTTTTGGGATACCGAGTATCATCGGCAAGCATGGGGTGCCATTTCATTGCGCCTGAGGAACAAACCGCTCGCGAAAGAAGAAAGTCACCACCTCAACGGAAGAACCAATGCTGAGACAATTGCCTACCTATTGGGGAGAACCCCCAGCGAGGAAGAGGTCTTTCGTATCAGCAGGGAGAAGGAGGGGATCTATGAAAATATTTGTCTTGACAACCGTCCCCTCAGCCTTGCCCCAGGTGCAATCACTCTCTTCAAACGAGCTAAACAAGCCGGTTTTCAACTTGCTATAGCCACCAGTGCAGGAGAGGACAACATCCGCCGCTATGAGGCATGGTTCTCTCTCAGCAAGTACGTACCCTCCTCCTTGATCATATATGACAATGGAAAGAGAAAAGGAAAGCCTGAGCCAGATATCTACCAGGATACCTGCAAGGCCCTGGGTCTCAAACCAGAGGCATGTACGGTCTTTGAAGATACGAAGGCCGGCATTCTCTCAGCAAGCAGGGCGGGAATTGGGAGCATGTATGCTGTTGGAAGCCCTGGAGCCGACATACAGACAATTCAGGCCATGGAGGGTGTCCATGGCCTGATTACAGATTTTTCTGAATTTTCTCTAGAGCAATGACACCAGATAGGAACCAAACTCCTTTGTTCCCAACCTTGTGCACTCCTTGCCTTCAGCTTCCATCAAGCGAGCAAAATCAGAGGTAACCATCCCTTCACTGATCGCCTTCTGGACAACACCGGTAACCAGCTCGGCAGCTTCATCCCATCCAAGGTAGGAGAGCATCATCTGGGCTGAGAGTACCAGGGAAAGAGGGTTCACAATATTCTTTCCAGCAATATCAGGGGCAGTCCCATGGGTTGCTTCAAAGATTGCAAAGCCGCTCTCATAGTTGATGTTAGCCCCAGGGGCAATACCGATACCACCAACCTCAGCTGCCAAGGCATCCGATACATAATCCCCATTGAGATTGAGCGTGGCAATGACATCATAGGCTTCAGGCTTGAGCAGGATATTCTGCAGGAAGGCATCGCAGATACAGTCCTGGATGACCAGCGGCTCTTGGCCTTCCCGATCAATCTTCACATTTCCATGCTCGTCCTCAATTGCACCAAATTCGCGTTTTGCAAGATCATAGCCCCACTTCCTGAATCCACCTTCGGTGAATTTCATGATATTCCCTTTATGCACCAACGTAACATTGCGTCGGTTGTTTTCCAGTGCATAGGAGATAGCACTGCGGATCAGGCGTTCGCTTCCTTCAACAGAAACCGGTTTGATCCCCAGGGCACTGGTTTCAGGAAAGCGGATCTTGCTCACCTGCATCTCCTCTTTGAGGAATGCGATGACCTTACGAACTTCTTCACTCCCCGACTCCCATTCAATGCCGGCATAGATGTCTTCCGTATTCTCACGAAAAACAACCATGTCAACATTCTCCGGGTGTCTGACAGGGGAAGGAACTCCCTGGTAATAGGTAACCGGACGGAGACAGACATACAAATCAAGGGTCTGACGGAGGGTTACATTCAAGGAACGGATTCCCTTCCCAACAGGAGTGGTCAAGGGTCCCTTGATAGCCACCTTGTACTGCTTGATTGCCTCAAGGGTCTCCTCGGGAAGGTAGTTACCGGTTAGGTCCTTTGCCTTTCCTCCTGCAAGTATCTCCTTCCAGGTTATCTGCTTGGTATCTCCATAGGCTTTTTTGACTGCCGCTTCAACCACATTCTTCATAACCGAGGAGATCTCCTGACCTACCCCATCTCCCTCGATGTAAGGGATGATGACACTGTCAGGCACCACCAGGGCTCCATCTTCCATGCGTATTGCCATTTCCATCAAGCTTTCTCCTTAAGAATATTCAACAGACCACCACCAATGAGCATCGCTCTTTGGCCATCGGTGATATCACAGCGGAGGGTTATCTCCCTGCTCTTGGTCTTGTTCTTCAAGACAACCGTCTCACCCTTGATCTGCTCTGCGATGTTCTCAATCACCAGTTCATCGTTCTGGTCGAAACGCGAGTAGTCCTCTTCATTTATGAATGTAAGGGGAACGATACCGAAGTTACAAAGATTGTTCTGGTGGATTCGCTCAATGGAAACAGCGATAACCGCTTTCACCCCGAGGTACATCGGACAGATTGCCGCATGTTCCCGGCTTGATCCCTGGCCATAAGAGGCACCGGCTACGATGAAGTTGTCCTTGCCCCGGTCCTGATTCTCCGTACAGCGTTCACTGAAATGCTCATCAACCGGCTCAAAGACAAACTTGGAGTACACAGGGATATTCGAGCGGTACTTGAGCCTGGCTCCAGCAGGCATGATATGGTCGGTGGTGATCTTGTCCCCTACCTTGATCGTCACATACCCGTCCAGATTCTCCTTGAGCGGGGTGTTCTTTGGTGGGTCACCAATATTGGGCCCCCGGAAGATCTCAACATTACTGCCATCCTCGGGGGGGAAGATGAACATGGAGTCATCGATCAGGAACTGTTCAGGTTGGACTACCTTGGGGAAGGCAATGCCATGGGAAGAGAGAGGATCGGTGAACTGCCCGCTTATTGCACCAAGGGCAGCTGTTTCAGGACTGACCAGATAGACCTGGCCACTCTTGGTTCCGCTACGACCTTCAAAGTTTCGGTTGCTGGTCCTGAGTGAGACCCCATCGGTTCCGGGACTCTGATGGTTTCCGATACAGAACCCACAGGCACTTTCCAGAATGCGGGCACCACTGGCGATCATCTTGGCCAACGAACCATCCTTACTGAGCATCAGGAGTACCTCACGGCTTCCCGGGGCAATTCCAAGGCTTACATGTTCTGCGACGGTATGCCCATCAAGGATGTCTGCAACTTTTTTCATGTCTGCATAGCTGGAGTTTGTGCAGGAACCGATAAGGACTTGCTCAACCCGTTTTCCAGCAAGCGATGCTACTGTAGCAATATTCCCGGGTGAGTGAGGACATGCTACCTTGGGCTCCAAGGCCGAGAGATCGATTTCAAACAGGTCATCATAGACTGCACCCTCATCAGCACTGAGTGCAATCCAGTCATCTTCCCTTCCCTGTGCCTTCAGGAATGCGCGTGTTTTCTCATCCGAGGGGAAGATACTCGTGGTGACGCCACATTCGGCCCCCATGTTGCAAATGGTAGAACGTTCAGGGACTTCCAGTGTCTGGACACCTACACCGGTATATTCAAAGATACAGTTCACATTACCTTTCACCCCGAAGCGTTCAAGAACGGTCAGGATGACATCTTTCGCAGAGACCCAAGGACGGAGTTTCCCATGGAGACGGATTTCTATGACTTTCGGGCTGATCAAGTGAAAAGGTTGGCCGGCCATGGCAACCGCCACATCGAGCCCACCGGCTCCGATTGCTATCATACCGATACCACCACCGGTTGGGGTATGGCTATCACTGCCAAGCAGGGTTTTTCCAGGCTTGCCGAATCTCTCCAGATGCACTTGATGGCAGATTCCATTTCCTGGGCGAGAGAATACTACACCCTTGGCAGCGGCAACGGTCTGCAGGTAGTGATGGTCATCTGCGTTCTCGAATCCTACTTGGATGGTATTATGATCAACATAGCTTACAGCCAACTCGTTCTGGACACGATCCAAACCCATTGCCTCGAATTGCAGGTAGGCCATGGTACCGGTGGCATCCTGTGTGAGCGTCTGGTCAATATGGATCCCGATTGGGTTTCCCGTTCCCAGTGTTCCCTCTTCCAGATGGGAAGCTAGAATTTTTTCAGTCAAGGTCTTGCTCATAGTGGGCTCCTTTTGGCGTCTTTGATATCTATTGTATACGAACTCTAGGTTGTGTGTAAAACTACTTTCCCGTAATCCTGTTCCTTTCAATAAAGAAGGCAACAAGCAATTCAACCATCACGAGGATGATGGCGGTAGTTCCAATGACAAGCAATACCTTGGAGAAAGAGAGTTGCTCGTACACACTTCCTCCCACAACTGCCCCCAGGATGGTTCCTACGGTCAGCAAGACCTCATGGATGATCATTCTCCCCGATCGATTCACACTGCCACTTGCCCCGTGGAACATACTCTGATCATAGGCGAATGCAAACAGTATTCCGAACAACAGGAAGAAGAGTGCAAAGGGAAGCGGAGAGGAGAAGCCCATGGCAACAAGGGAGAGCACTCCAAAGAGCAGTTGCACCAGGAAAATATATCGCTTCTTGAAGTGCCAGAACTCCAACTTTCCCAGTACCAGAAAACTAAGACAGGTTGCTACTCCACGTACAAGCAAGAGTAAGCCGGTCTGGCTTTCACTGATCTTCAGCACATCCTGTGCATAGAGAGGGAAGATGGTAAGGATGACACTCATACCGCTGTACAGGGATATGATGCCAACCCAGGCGTAGAAGCGAAGAGGCGTGCTCGCATCCTCCCTGCCATTCTCCTTGTTGTCGGCATGTTCACTCTGTACTGCCCTGATCCCAGGTACCAGTGCACTGGTTATTACAAGGAGAAGGAATACCAGGAAGAACATGAGGATGGCAACATAAAAAGGTGTGGTGGTGGAAACCTCAACGAGGATACCGGCAATATAGCTGGAGACACCGACCCCGAAAGACCAGGAGAAGTTGAAGGCATTGGTGACATGATTGAGTTGCGCCCCCTCCTTTCCCCTTGAGAACCATCCCTCTATTTGTGGCCACAGAAGACTCATGAAAGCCCCATAGAACACCAAAGCAAGGTATGCGATGGAGAGTTTCTTTGTGGAGACAAAGAGCAAGACTGCAATTGCCATCCCAACCAGAGAGGTCTCCACAAGGTGGCGTGGGCGGAAATGGACAGTGAACTTACCCCCAAGCAGGCAAAAGACCAAGTACGTCGCAGTGGTAATGGAGGCGGCAACCCCGATCTGGTCCGCACCAAGGGAGAAGGCTCTTCGAAGATGGTATACGAGTGCCAGATTGACCATTGCAATGGAGAGTTGGCCGAAGAATGAGGCAATATTCAGCACCCAGAATTGAATGGCATCACTTTTTTGCTGTGAAACGTACATGACTGCTCCAAGGATAATGTTGAGTGCAACTCTAGAACAAGATAGAATCTTGCGCAAGCAGGGGAAAAAAGTTACTCTATTGGGCATGAACAATGCCTTGTTGGAAAATGCCCCATTTATTTCGGCGGCTCTTGCTTTCTTTATTGCACAATTCCTGAAACCTTTCATCAATGTACTCTTTGAGAGGAAGTTTGTCTGGTCCATGCTCTTCAGCACCGGAGGAATGCCTTCAAGCCACGCCGCTGGTGTTATTGCTCTTACCACCTCAATTGCATTCACAGAGGGTATCGGTACGGTAGATTTTGCCATAGCAGCTACATTTGCTGCAATTGTCATCCATGATGCAATGGGCATTCGAAGGGCAGCTGGAAAACAAGCAGAAGTTATCAACGAGTGGAGCAGACTTCTCAGTGAAATCCATCGAGAAGGCCAGTTCACTCCCGAGAATCTGAAAACCATGCTTGGACACTCCTTCAGCCAGGTGCTGGGAGGCATCTTGCTCGGACTTATCATTGGATTGAGTGCAACCTACCAGATCATAGGTCATTGACAGAGGTACCAAAGTTGCCCATTATCCAAACAAGAATCTAACATTACAGTATATGTATAAGGAAACAACATGAAAAAAACCATGATAGCAACGCTGATGGTGGTACTGGTCTTTGCACTTGTGCTTACCGGCTGCAAGAAAGAAGAGAAGAAAGAGAGCTATGTATTTGCCACCGATGCAACCTGGCCCCCACTTGAGTTTGTTGAAGATGGTACCCTTACCGGATTTGAGGTTGAACTGATACCGCTTATCGGCGAGAAGGTCGGTGTACCCATGTCAGTGAAGAACATCCCCTGGGATACCATTTTCGCCGGTCTTGCCAATGGGGCCTATGATGGTGTTGCAAGTGGGGTGACCGTAACTGAAGAGCGAAAAGCCACCATGGCCTTCTCCTCCCCCATTCTCTCCGCTGGACAGGTCGTAATCATCCGCAATGAAGACGCAGGCAGTATTAAGGGCATTGAGGATCTGGAAGGAAAGAAAATCGGGGTCCAGATTGGTACAACCGGAGACTTTGCATTGGAAGCGTATCCTGTCGAGAGAAGAGCATATGATGATATCGGACTTGCCATCGAGGATATGCTCAACGGCAATGTGGATGCTGCTGTCTGTGACTCATTGATCGCCAGTGATTTCGTACTCTCAAACGAAAACTACAGCTCTCGTCTGAAGGTTGCCGGTGAACCGTTCACCCAAGAAGATATTGCAATTGCCGTACAGAAAGACAACCAGGAACTCCTTGATCTCATCAACGAGGGACTGGCAAAGGCAAAGGCCGACGGCTCCTTTGATGCATTGAAGGAGAAGTGGAATCTGCTGTAAGCAGTTTTTTACGAAAGGACAGGGAGCTTCGGCTCCTTGTTTTTTGCATTTTATTCCCCTTTTTGTGCATATTTATTCTTAAATAGTTGACAATACTTGCATATCTATGCATTATTCGCATATTACAAGAAGGAGATAATCATGAAAAAAATACTTGTTGTTGCTACCCTGTTGCTCGTACTGTCCACTACCCTGGTCTTCGCCCAGGCCCAGGCTGAGAGCGGAAAGAAATCTTATGTCTTCGCAGCAAACTGTGCTTGGCCCCCACTTGAGTTCGTCGATGAGAATGGGGATATCGTTGGATTTGAAATTGACCTCGTAAACGAAATTGCAAAGGTGAATGATGTTGAGATCAGCATCGTCAATGTTGCATGGGAAGGTATCTTTGCCGGTCTTGCAAACGGCGCCTATGATGCTGTTGCCAGTGGCGTTTCCGTCACTGAAGAGAGAAAGGCTACCATGGATTTCTCAACTCCGATTCTTGTGGTAACCCAGGCAATCCTTGCTCCTGTCTCCGATACAGAACTTTCCAATACTGCAAGTCTCAACAACAAGACCGTTGGTGTGCAGCTGGGGACCACCGGCCATATCTTCCTTGATGATTTTGACCAGAGTCGTGATGACTTCAGTGTAACCATCAAGGCATATGATGAGGTTGGCTTTGCCATCGAGGATATGCTCAACGGCAATCTTGATGCAGTGGTTACCGACTCTGTCATCGCCAGTGACTTCGTCATGACCAATGACAACTATGCCAGCAAACTGAAGATCACCGGTAGCGCAAGTGACTTGGGAGAGCCTGAGCCGATTGCCATTGCAACCCTGAAGGGTAACAGTGAGGTACTTGACCTGGTCAACAATGGTTTGAAGACCATGGAAGAGAATGGAACAATGGATGCACTGAAAGAGAAGTGGGGCATCATCTAAACAGACCTTGTTTCACTATTGTTGCAGCCGCCGTGAGGCGGCTGTACTGTTTATAGGGAATATGTGAATAATTATACAGATTAGCTTGACTTTACATGCATAATTATGTAGTACTTCCCTTATATCAGTAGAATGTGAGAATATATGGAAAAACAACCATTTGATAATGAAACAATGAAAATGCAGAAGATACGGGACCAGGTTGTCTCTGTAGACCCAACTGCACAGAAAAAAAAGGCACTTACCATCCAGATGACCGATGGAGTGCTCATTCCGCGTAAGGATGATGGACATGTACTGAATTCGTGGAGAATCACCT
>Ga0265294_10003894_pt1 | contig 18811 bp, 17 predicted proteins | sample MunlanPumphouse3_FD_192504 | JGI IMG/M metagenome (GOLD analysis project Ga0265294, IMG submission 192504) | Groundwater microbial communities from a municipal landfill in Southern Ontario, Canada - Pumphouse #3 | ecosystem: Environmental > Aquatic > Deep subsurface > Groundwater | place...
AATCGCGGGCCGCGTCGCCCACTCCTGCCAGGCAAGATAGGATGCCGGCGGATCGAACAGGAAATGCGCTGCCAGAAACAGCGTGAATGCAGCCACGTAGACTGCCGTCACCCGCTGCAGCAGCCAGGTACGCAAGCCATAAGCGCGACGGCTCACCACCAACCTCCCAGAGCCATCAAGAAGGCTGCAACTCCGATCAGATTCGTTGCCCAAGCGGTGACGCGGGCCTGGCGGATATCGATGCCGACATCGACGTCCAACAGCAAAAACCGCACGCCGGCGAGCAGATGATGCACATAGGCCCAAAGCAACAGCGCCGCCGCTATCCGCACTCCGCGATACGCGAACAGCTCCACGACCCGAGCGTACCCTTCCGGCCCCTGCAGCGAAAGCCCAAGCAGATAAATCCCGAACGGCATCGCCAGAAAAAGCAGCACGCCCGTGACACGATGCGCGATGGACAGGATTGCCGTCACCGGAAAGCGGATCTGCAACAGGTTCAGAAACACCGGACGTGGCTTGCGCACACTCATTTCTGTGGAGTCAGGTTGTATAGGATAGTTTTTGGGCGCCGTTCGATGCACGAGCTTGTGTGGCCAAGAGTGTTAAACGAATTTACCCAATATTGCAACCGAAATTAATGCCAATAAGCGCTTGCGGCAGACCGCCTTGCCGGATCCGCGTACCCCTACGCAATGAAATATGCTTAATTTTCAGGCCGCCATCGCCATACTGACAAGCCAGGAGATATTGAATTAAGATGAAACCATTGGCGACCAAGGGGGCCCGCACATGACACCTGAATGGAAAGAGTTTCTGGTCAACGCCGGCGCCGAGATCCAAGACGACTGCGTAACCAATTTCGGCAATCCCGATCTGGAACTGCGTGTAGTCACGACCGGCAACGTGATCGCCGACCTTTCTCACATGGGCCTGTTGTGCATACGCGGCGAGGATGCACAGAGCTTCCTGCAAGGCCAGCTCACCAATGACGTGCGTGCGGTGTCCGAAACACGCAGCCAGTTGACCGCCTATTGCAGCCCCAAGGGCCGTATGCTGGCCAATGGCCGATTATTCCTGCGTGATGGTGCCTATTACCTGCGCCAGCCCCGCGAAATGCTCGATGCCATCCTCAAGCGGCTGCGCCTGTTCGTACTGCGCGCCCGCGTGACGCTGGAGGACGCCACCGACAGCCTCGTGCACTTCGGCCTCTCGGGCCCTACCGCCGAGGCGGAGCTGCAAAACGCCCTCGGCGCCATCCCCGACGCGGTCGACGCCGTGATCCGGTGCGGTGAGGTGACGGCAATCCGTATCCACGGCCCTCGCCCCCGTTTCGAGCTCTACGGTCCGGTGGATGAGATGAAACGCCTCTGGACGGCCTTGGATGTCCAAGGCGTGCCCATCGGCGCCACACCATGGGCACTGCTCGATATCCTTGCGGGCGTGCCAACCGTTTACCCCGAAACCGTCGAGGCCTTCGTTCCGCAAATGGTCAACCTGCAACTCCTGAATGGGGTCAGCTTCAACAAAGGCTGCTACACCGGACAGGAGGTCATTGCGCGCACGCAGTTCCTGGGCAAACTCAAGCGGCGGATGTATCGTGCTCACGTGGATACGGGCACCGCACCCAAGCCCGGGGACGAACTCTACTCTCCTGCCACGGAGCCCGGACAGAGCGCCGGCAGGATCGTTGATGCCAAGCCCTGGCCCGACGGCGGCTTCGAAGTGCTCGCGGTCGTCCAGATTGCGAACGTCGAAACGACTGCGGTACGCTTGGGAGGCCCCGAAGGCCCGGAGCTCCACTTCGGCGAATTACCTTACGCTTTCGAGCCGCCGGAAGCGTGACCCAGTCAGTAGCCAAAGACGCGCCGGTCCGGTTTACTTCCCGAATCACAGGCCATGAAAAGGACACGAAGCCTTGCAGATCGAAGAACAGCTTCTTGCGCTACTTCTTGATGACATCGAAAAGGATCGACTGATAATCCCCAGTCTGCCCGAAGTGGCACTGCGGGTGCGCGATGCCGTTGCCGATGAAAGCGCCACCGCCACCCAAATCGCCAATATCGTTGCGACCGACGCCGGCCTGTCGGCGCGCCTGATCCAGTTCGCCAACAGTCCGCTCTACCGCGGGCGCAACCCGATCGCCAGTCTTCCCCAGGCAGTGGCTCGATTGGGCAACAATGTGGTGCGGACGCTGGTCAGCGGTCTCGCCATGCGGCAGATCTTTCAGGCGACCAGCGACGTGTTGGATGCGCAGCAGCGTACCCTGTGGGAGCACAGCGTGGCAGTGGCCGCCATCAGCCGCATGCTCGCCACCCCATTCAAGCACCTGCAACCCGATCAGGCGATGCTCGCCGGCCTGGTGCACGATATCGGGACGCTGCCGATCCTGGCTCGCGCCGAAGAACTCCCGGAGCTGCGCGACGACAAGGCGGCCCTGGATCGGGTCATCATGGCATTGCACGGCCGCATCGGGAAACTCATTCTGGAGACCTGGGGATTCCCGCCCGAGATCACCATGGTTGCCTCCGACCATGAAGATCTCTACCGGGATACCGGCGGCGAACCGGACTACGTCGACGTCGTCCTGGTGGCGAACCTGCAGAGCTACATCGGCACCGACCATCCCCATACGCGCTGCGACTGGTCTGCCATCTCGGCCTTCAATCGGTTAGGGATCGAGCCGGAGATCAGCATCGTGGAACTGGAGGGCGGCGAAGAAGCCTTCCAGGAGGCTCAGCAGCTACTTGCCTGATCCGGCCCACCCAGGCGAACCTGGCATGAGCCTACATGTAGCAGCGTTTTAACGCTAAGACGCAAAGGGCGCAAAGACAAGAAAGGCTTTATCCTGCGCTTTGACCTTTCCCGTCTTTACGCCCCCTCCGGACGGCCGTCATCCTCACTGAATCCTTTGCGTCTCTGCGCCTTTGCGCTCCTGGAGCAGCCGCGGCGGCCCTTACTTTGCCGCCGGCCGCATGTGCGGGAACAGCAGCACGTCGCGAATCGACGGCGAATCCGTGAGCAGCATCACCAGCCGGTCGATGCCAATGCCCTCGCCCGCCGTCGGCGGCATGCCGTACTCCAGCGCGCAGACGTAATCGGCGTCGTAGTGCATGGCCTCCTCGTCACCCGCCTCCTTCTCTTGTACCTGCTTCCGGAAGCGCTCAGCCTGATCCTCCGCGTCGTTCAACTCGGAAAAACCGTTGGCGATCTCGCGCCCCCCGACGAAAAACTCGAAACGGTCGGTGACGAACGGGTCCACATCGTTGCGCCGCGCCAGCGGCGACACCTCGGTGGGATAGGCGGTGATGAAGGTCGGGTCCTTGAGATTCTGCTCCACCGTCTTTTCGAAGATCTCAAGCTGGATCTTGCCGAGCCCGTAGCTCTCCTTGAACGGGATGTGCAGCGCCTGCGCGGCACGGCGCGCGGCCTCCAGATCCTCAAGATCCGCCGCCGATAGCTGCGGATTGAAGTGCAGGATCGATTCCTTCAATGTCATGCGCCGGAACGGCTTGCCGAAATCGTACTGCTCGCCTTGATAGCTGATGGTGGTCGTGCCCAATACCTCTTGGGCCAAGCCGCGCATCATCTCCTCCGTGAGATTCATAAGGTCGTGATAATCGACATAGGCCTCGTAGAATTCCAGCATGGTGAATTCCGGGTTGTGCCGCGTGGACAGCCCTTCGTTGCGGAAGTTGCGGTTGATCTCGTAGACCTTCTCGAATCCGCCCACCACCAGCCGCTTCAGATACAGCTCGGGTGCAACACGCAGGAAGAGTTGCATGTCGAGGGCATTGTGGTAGGTCATGAAGGGCCGAGCCGTAGCACCACCCGGAATCACCTGCATCATCGGCGTCTCGACTTCGAGGAAGTCGCGCTCGTTGAGAAAATTACGGATGTAGTTGATGATCCGGGTGCGCGTCAGAAAGGTCTGGCGCGTCGTATCGTTCATGATCAGATCAAGGTAGCGCTGGCGATAGCGCGCTTCCGTATCCGTCAGACCGTGGAACTTCTCCGGCAGCGGGCGCAGCGATTTGGTGAGCAGGCGGATTTCCTCCACCCGCACCGACAACTCGCCGGTCCTGGTCTTGAACAGCGTGCCCTCCGCACCGATGATGTCGCCCAGGTCCCAGCCCTTGCAGTCTTCGTAGACGCCTTCACGCAGCAGATCCCGCTGCAGAAAAAGCTGGATACGGCCGGACATGTCCAGCAACTGCATGAACATCACCTTGCCCATGACACGCTTGGCCATCATGCGGCCCGCGACTTTCACGCGCAGCGGATTCGCCTCCAGGAACTCATTGTCCTTGTCGCCGTATTCGGCCTGCAGTTCGCCCGCCATGGCGTTGCGGCGAAAATCGTTCGGAAACGCTATGCCCTTCTCGCGCAGTGCCGCGAGCTTCGCGCGCCGCTGGGCGATGAGCTTATGCTCTTCTTCGATTTCGATCTCGTCTCTGTCTTGCATGTCAGCTAACTATTCATAACAAATCCGGTTTACAGCCCGGCCTTCAGACTCGCCTCGATGAAGTCGTCCAGATCGCCGTCCAGCACCGCCTGCGTGTTGCCGACTTCCACACCGGTGCGCAGATCCTTGATGCGCGACTGGTCGAGTACATAGGAGCGAATCTGATTACCCCAGCCGATGTCGGCCTTGCTGTCCTCCAACGCCTGCTGTTGCGCGGTGCGTTTCTGCATCTCCAGTTCGTACAGCTTCGCCTTCAGTTGTTTCATGGCGGTGGCGCGATTCTTGTGCTGGGAGCGGTCGCTCTGGCACTGCACGACGATGCCACTCGGCAGGTGTGTGATGCGGATGGCCGACTCGGTCCGGTTCACGTGCTGGCCGCCCGCACCGCTTGCGCGGTAGACGTCCACGCGCAGGTCCGCCGGGTTGATCTCGATGTCGATGTCATCGTCCACCTCCGGCGAAACGAACACCGCGGCGAACGAGGTGTGGCGGCGGTTGCCGGAATCGAAGGGCGATTTGCGCACCAAGCGATGCACGCCGGTCTCGGTGCGCAGCCAGCCGTAGGCGTACTCGCCGACGAAATGCACCGTGGCGCTCTTGATGCCCGCCACCTCGCCGGGCGACACCTCGATCAGTTCGGTCTGGAAGCCGCGCCGCTCGCCCCAGCGCAAGTACATGCGCAACAGCATATTGGCCCAATCCTGCGCCTCCGTTCCGCCGGAGCCGGCCTGGATATCCAGGAAGGCGTTCTTGTCGTCCATCTCGCCGGAGAACATGCGGCGGAACTCCAGGTCCGCCACCAGGCGCTCGATGCGGTCGATCTCCCCGACCACGCCGGCGACGGTATCTTCATCGCCCTCGTCGCCCGCCAGCTCCAGGAGTTCGCGCGCATCGCTCAGGTCCTGGACCGGTTCGGTGAGCCCCTCCACCACCGCCTCCAGGCGAGCGCGTTCACGGCCCAATTCCTGAGCGCGCTCAGGGTTGTTCCAGACGCCCGGGTCTTCCAGTTCCCGCTGTACTTCGGTCAGGCGATCCCGTTTGGTTTCGTAGTCAAAGATACCCCCTAAGGGCAATGAGCCGCTCTTCGAGTTCTTCGATGCGGGTAAGTACGGGCTTGATATCGGCCATAAGACAAAACCTGTGCTGCGAAAAGCTAGGAATGATACTACAGGCGCGGGAAGCGGCGAAACGACAACCCGATCACGCCGGTTCCATATGCTCCACCACCAACTGCACCGCGCGGGCACCACGGTATTCGTTGACATCGAGCCGATAGGCGAGGCGCAACAGGTTCGCGCCCTCGTACACCGCCGTCTCCGCGGCATTGAAGGCGATGGCGTCCAGCGCCGGGCCATCAGGAGCCGGTCTGACGGTGAACTTCACGTGGCGTTCCCCGACGATGCGGCGGTCCAGCACCTGAAACACGCCATCGAACACGGGCTCCGGAAACCCCTGTCCCCAGGGTCCGGCATCGCGCAGCAACAGCGCCAGTTCCAATCCCAGATCCTCCGCCGGCAGTTCCCCGTCGCTATAGACGACCCCCTGCAGATCCTCCGGGGTCAGGTGCCGCCGGACCTCGGCGTCGAACGCCGCGCGGAACGCCTCCAGATGCCGGCGCGGCAAGCTCAACCCGGCCGCCATGGCGTGCCCCCCGAACTTGCTTATCAGTCCGGGATGAAGCGCCGCCACGGCATCCAGGGCGTCCCGGATGTGCAAGCCCGTCACGGAGCGCGCCGAGCCCTTCAGTTCGTCCTCGGTGGCGCCGGGCGCAAACGCGATCACCGGCCGGTGCAGACGGTCCTTGATGCGGGACGCCAGGATGCCGATGACGCCCTGATGCCAGCCTGCATCGAACAGGCACAGGCCGAACGGCAGATTCCCGTCCTCCTTCAGGCCGAGCCGCGCAATGGCCATCATGGCCTGCTCGCGCATCTGCCCTTCGATTTCGCGCCGATCCCGATTCAGCTCATCCAGCCGCGCCGCCATGCTCCGGGCCTGCTGCGGATCGTCGCTCAGCAGGCACTCGATCCCCAGCGACATGTCCTCCAGCCGACCCGCTGCGTTGAGCCGCGGCGCCACGACAAACCCCAAATCCGCCGCCACCAGGCGCTCCGGCGTGCGCCCGGCAATCTCCAGGAGCGCCCGCACCCCCGGGCAGGACTGCCCGGCGCGAATCCGGCGCAGGCCCTGCTCCACCAGGATCCGGTTGTTGTGATCCAGCGTCACCACGTCGGCGACGGTGCCGAGGGCGACGAGATCCAGAAGCCGCGCCAGATTGGGTTCGGGCAGCCCGCGGGAATCGAACCATCCCGCCTCCCGCAGATGCGTCCGCAGCGCCACCATCACGTAAAAGATCACCCCCACCCCGGCCAAAGACTTGCTCAAGAATCCATCCCCGGGCAGATTGGGGTTCACGATGGCGTCCGCTGCCGGCAGCACGGCCGCCGGCAGGTGATGGTCCGTGACCAGCACCCGGATGCCGCGCGCCTGCGCGGCCCGCACCCCGTCGATGCTGGAAATGCCGTTGTCCACCGTAACGATCAGGTCCGGCTCGTGCTGCGCCGCCACCTCCACGATCTCCGGCGTCAGGCCATAGCCGAACCGGAAACGGTCGGGCACCACATAGCGGACATCACTCGCCCCGAAACCCCGCAGGGCGCGCACGGCAAGGGCGCAACTGGTGGCCCCGTCGGCGTCGAAATCCGCCACGATCAATATGCGTTTCTGGTGTGCGAGGGCATCGTGCAGCAGTTCGGCGGCCCGACCCACCCCGGTCAACGCAGTGAACGGGTGGAGGTGCGCCAGCGAACGCTCCAACTCGCGTGCGCTGCGCACGTCGCGCGCAGCATAGATCCGCTGCAGTACCGGATGCAGGTTGCGGGGCAGCCCTGCGGCATCCCGGGGCGGTCGGCGGACGATGTTTTTTCTCATCGCCTGCCTGCTCCGCATCCAACTTTCAAAACGCATTGCATCGTTCATACCTCTTTCTGTCGCATCCATGCCGTAAGCGGCCGGCGCCGACGCCAGAACCGCCGCAAGTCGCCCGCCCGCACGCGAACCTCGTCCCTGGTCCCCGGGCAGATATCAAGATTATCGACCGCGCCCTGCTTCAGCGCCTGCACCAGCGGCGCAAACCAGTGACGCTCCAGCCGGGCGAGCGCCTCGATCCAGCCTGGCACGTCCCCGTACAGCGGCGGGACGCAGACATCCTCAAGCACCACCAGGTGCTCGCCCGGCGCCTCCGCCTGCGCAAGCCAATCCACGGCCGCCGGCGGCACTGGACGCAGCGGGACACCCGCGAGCCGCGCCAGACCGGCGGCCAGGGCATGGCCGCTCCAGATCGCCGTGAACGGAGCCGAGGCCGCGCGCGGCAGAACACCGCCGCCCCAGAACCAGACGCTGTTGATAGTCGGCCTGCCCGCCTCCTCGCGCGCCTGGTTGACCGCGCTCCCGTGCAGGAACATCTGGACCTCGTTCAGGAAGGCGTGCCAGCGGCGCTGGGCCGCGCCCCAGGGCAGGAAGGCGTGGATGTCGCGCCCCACCACGCGGGACAAAGGATGGGTGCGCACGTCGGGCTCCGCCGGCAGCCGCAGGTACCAGCGGACCGGATGCGGCGTCTCCAGCCACACGCCGTCCGCTGCGAACAGCGCGTTGAACTCCTGGGCCAGCGCAGCCGCTTCGTGCCGTTCGAGTGCGAAGGTATGGCTGTCGAAGAGCATGAGGCGGTTCTGATCCGCCTCCAGGTGCACGGGGTCGGCGCACAGCCACCAGTGCTCATCCCGCTCCCCCGTGTCTGCCAGACGCCTGACGGGCGCCACCGGCAGATCCCGCGCCGGATCGGTATCGACCGCGAACAGGCGAAACAGCGTGGCCTCCAAATCGGCCGCGGGCAGTTCCACACGGCGCCCCCTCGCCAGCAGCGTCTCGGCTGCGTCGGCCACAACACGGGGAAATCCGGGCTCCTCCATGCCGGGCAGCGGCCCCAGCAGGCCGGGCACCAACAATTTCAAACTGCGTACGGATGTCGCCAACGGAAACTGAAAGAGGATTCGGATGGGTTCAAACCAAACGCACCTGGGACGGTGCCGGTGCGTGGAACAGCCAAGGGCGGGCCATCGGCCGCCCTTGGCTGCAGCGAGTTACGACAAGCGGCCGAGTATCGCCTTCTTGACTGCTTCGAGCTTGGCCTCGACGGTAAGCACCCCGCCGCCGCTCTGCTTGATGGCGATATCCGGGTCCTTGAGACCGTGGCCGGTCAGGGTGCACACGATGCGGCTGCCCGCCGGGATCTTGCCCGCCTCGATGTCGCGCAAGGCACCCGCCAGGGACGTCGCGGAGGCCGGTTCGCAGAACACGCCTTCCTTCTCCGCCAACAGCTTCTGCGCCGCAAGGATCTCCTCGTCGCTGCACTCGTCGAACCAGCCCTGGGATTCCTCTTTCACGCGCCAGGCCTTGTCCCAGCTCTGGGGATGACCGATGCGGATGGCGGTGGCGACGGTTTCCGGATGGTCCACCATATGCCCGCGCAGAAATGGCGCGGCACCCGCCGCCTGGTAGCCGAGCATCTTCGGCCGGCTGCTGACGATGCCGTTCTCGAAGTATTCGGTATAGCCCATCCAGTGCGCAGTGATGTTTCCGGCATTGCCCACGGGCAGGCAATGGAAGTCCGGCGCGCACTCCAGCTCCTCGACGATCTCGAAGGCCGCGGTCTTCTGCCCTTGCAACCGGTAGGGATTGATGGAGTTGACGATGGTGACGGGCGCCTCCTGCGCGACCTCCTTGACCAGTTGCATGCCCTCGTCGAAGTTCCCCTTAATCTGAATGACCACAGCGCCGTGCATCATGGCCTGGGCCAGCTTGCCGAGGGCGATCTTGCCGTCCGGGATGAGCACGAAGGCCGTGATCCCGGCCCGCGCCGCGTAAGCGGCGGCGGCCGCCGAGGTGTTGCCGGTCGAGGCGCAGATGATGGCGCGGCTGCCATCTTCCACCGCCTTGGTCACCGCCATGGTCATACCCCGATCCTTGAAGGAACCTGTGGGGTTCAGTCCCTCGTATTTCACGTAGATATCCACGTCCTTGCCGAGGATGCGCGGGATATTGTTCAGCCGGATCAGGGGGGTGTTGCCTTCGCCCAGGCTGATGATGCGCGTGTCGTCATGGATGGGCAGGCGATCCCGGTACTTGTCGATCAAGCCGGTATAGCGGGGTCGGAAAGGCATGGCATGAATTCCTACATTAAGTCTTTCAACGCAAAGCCACTAAGGCGCCAATAAAAGCGAAGTAACGGCCAAAACAAAGGCGCATGACCCGCCGCTCAGCAGAAGGCCGCTGTTCGACAAAGAAATCTTTGCGTCTTTGCGCCTCTGCGCTGTCGTTCTCACGATGCTCAACTGGACAGGCTTTCCAGGCGGATACGGGTGACCGCGCCGAAAATGACCTCAAGGGCCTCGATGCGGCGGAGCGCCTCGTTCATCTGGCGTTCGCGCACACGGTGGGTCAGCATGATGATGGGCACATCGCTAGCGCCCGGCGCGGGCTCCTTCTGCAGGATCGCCTCGATGCTGATCTGCATGTCGCCCAGGATGCGCGTGACGTCGGCCAGCACGCCGGGCCGGTCCACCGCCTGCATGCGCAGGTAATACGCCGTCTCCACCTCCTCCATGGGCAGGATGGGCAGATCGGCCAGGGCATCGGGCTGGAAGGCCAGATGCGGCACGCGGTTCTCGGGATCGGACGTGAGGGTGCGCACCACATCCACCAGATCCGCCACCACTGCCGATGCGGTGGGCTCCGCGCCGGCGCCGGCCCCGTAATACAGCGTCGGCCCGACCGCGTCACCCTTCACCAGCACGGCGTTCATGACACCGTCCACGTTGGCGATGAGGCGGCGCTGGGGAATCAGGGTCGGGTGTACCCGCAACTCGATCCCGGCCTCGGTGCGGCGCGCGATTCCCAGATGCTTGATGCGGTAACCGAGCTGTTCCGCGTAGGCCACGTCGTCCCGGGTGATCTTGCTGATACCCTCGGTATAGGCCTTGTCGAATTGCAGCGGGATGCCGAAGGCGATGGAGGCCAGGATGGTCAGCTTGTGCGCGGCATCGATCCCTTCCACATCGAAGGTGGGATCGGCCTCCGCATAACCGAGTTCCTGCGCCTCGGCCAGCACTTCCGCAAAATCGCGGTCCCGATCGCGCATCTCGGTGAGGATGAAATTACCCGTACCGTTGATGATGCCCGCCAACCACTCGATGTGGTTCGCCGCCAACCCCTCGCGGATGGCCTTGATGATCGGGATGCCGCCGCCGACGGCCGCCTCGAACGCGACCATTACGCCTTTCCTCTGCGCCGCCGCGAAAATCTCATTGCCATGCAGGGCGATCAGGGCCTTGTTGGCCGTCACCACGTGTTTGCCCTGTTCGATGGCGCGCAGCACCAGTTCCCGGGCCAGTCCGCAGCCGCCAATCAGTTCGACGACGATCTGGATCTCCGGATTGTCCACCACCGCGAACGGATCGGTGGTAAGCACGATATCGTCCGTGCTGCAGATACGCGGCTTGGTGAGATCGCGCGCCGCGGCATGGGTGATGCGGATGCCGCGGCCTGCACGCCGGGCAATTTCTTTGGCATTGCGCCGGAGCACGTTGATGGTGCCCCCGCCGACGGTACCGAGACCGAGCAGACCAACCTTTACCGGATTCACGCGTTTTCTCCTGCAGCCATGGCGGCCTTCGAGTCTTTGCGGAACATCTCGCGGATGCCGCGGATTGCCTGACGGGTGCGGTGTTCGTTCTCGATCAGGCTGAACCGCACATGGTCGTCGCCGTACTCGCCGAAGCCGATGCCCGGCGATACGGCCACCTTGGCCTCGGTGAGGAGCTTCTTGGAGAACTCCAACGAGCCCAGGTGCCGGTACTGCTCCGGGATCGGGGCCCACACGAACATCGTGGCCTTGGGCTTCTCGACGTGCCAGCCGATCGAATTGAGGCCGTCGCACAAAACATCCCGGCGCTTGCGGTAGGTCTCCGCAACCTCGGCCACGCACTCCTGCGGCCCTTCCAGCGCCGTGATCGCCGCCACCTGGATGGGTGTGAACATGCCGTAATCCAGATACGACTTCATGCGCGCCAGCGCTGCCACCAGCGTCGGGGCGCCGCACATGAAGCCGACACGCCAACCCGGCATGTTGTAGCTCTTGGAAAGCGTGAAAAATTCCACCGCCACGTCCTTCGCGCCAGGCACCTGGAGTATGGACGGCGCCTTGTACCCGTCGAACACGATGTCCGAGTAGGCGAGGTCGTGGATCACCCAGATCTGGTGTTCGCGCGCGATGGCGATCACCTTCTCGAAGAAATCCAGCTCCACGCACTGCGTGGTGGGGTTGCCCGGGAAATTGAGCACCAGCATCTTCGGCTTCGGCCAGGAATCGCGGATCGCCTTTTCCAGCTCGGCGAAGAAGTCGACGCCCGGGACCAGCGGCACGTGGCGGATATCCGCCCCGGCAATCACGAAGCCGTAGGGATGGATCGGATAGGCGGGATTGGGCACCAGGACCGCGTCTCCCGGCCCCATGGTCGCCAGGGCCAGGTGGGCGAGCCCCTCCTTGGAGCCGATGGTCACGATCGCCTCGCGATCGGGATCGAGTTCGATGTCGTAGCGGCGGGCGTACCAGCCGCAGATCGCCTTGCGCAGCCGCGGGATACCCTTCGACACGGAATAGCGATGGGTATCGCCCCGCTTGGCCGCCTCCAGCAGCTTATCGACGATGTGCTGCGGCGTCGGCTGATCCGGGTTGCCCATCCCGAAATCGATGATATCCTCGCCCTGGGCACGAGCTTTCGCCTTCAGTTCCCCGACAATGTTGAATACATAAGGGGGTAAGCGTTTGATTCGTGGGAAATCGTCAAACAAGTTAGCTGTTCCGGTTAACGTCCGTGACGGGGCGTCACGGGCTTGATTGGCCAGAGCCACTGAAACGGCAAACATTACTGATCGGGGTAAAATCTGTCAATTGCAGCCCCGGCACATTTCCCATCCAGGCCGGGGTGCGGCGGCCCGGCCATGGGCCTGACATGCAACCCCATGACGCATGGCATAAACTCGAATCAAGGCGATGGACACTTATCGAACACGAAAGCGCCTGCCCCACTACCGGACACTCCACATCCGCTAAGGACGGAGCCCTATGAAATTCGCACTGGATACCGGATCCGCCACCTACCGTATCAGCAGCTACGACAGCGGCCAGGTGACCATCAACACGGAGACCGTGACGCACAGCGTCATCGTCATGCCCGAACGGTTGATCCGCGACTGGCCGCCGCAACGCTTCGAGGAACTGGAGATGCGCCACGCGGACGCCCTCGTGGAACTGCAGCCGGAGATCGTGCTGCTGGGCACCGGTGCGCGGTTGCGATTTCCGGCGCCCCAGTTTATGGCCGCATTACAGGCGCGTGGCATCGGGATCGAGGTGATGGACACGGGGGCAGCCTGCCGCACTTACAACGTTCTGATGGCGGAGGAGCGCAACGTTGCCGCCGCTCTCCTGATGATCTGAATCCGCCGCTGCCCGCCGCGTACCGGACGCATTCCACGCGCCCAGGGAGTTCGCAGCCGCGCCCCGGACTCGTCCACCGAGGGCGCGGCTGCCGTCATCGATTACTGGAACAGCGCATCCATGGAAAAGCCATCGTTTTCCAGGATCTCGCGCAGGCGTTTCAGCGCATCCATCTGGATCTGTCGCACACGCTCCCGCGTCACCCCGATTTGATTTCCGACCTCTTCGAGCGTCGAGACCTTGCGCCCGTTGAGCCCGAAGCGTCGCTCCACCACCTCGCGCTGCTTGTCATTGAGCTGGGAGAGCCAGTATTCGAGATTGTTCATGATGTCCTCTTCTTGCAAGAGGACCGAGGGGTCGGGATTGTTCTCGTCCGGGATCGCATCGAGCAACGACTTGTCCGCATCCTTGCCGATGGGCATGTCCACCGAGGTGACGCGCTCGTTCAGCATGAGCATGCGCTTCACCTCTTCCTGCGGCTTGTTCAGCAACATCGAAATCTCTTCCACCGTCGGCTCGTGATCGAGCGTGTGGGAGAGCTGACGCGCCGCACGCAGGTAGACATTGATCTCTTTGACCACATGGATGGGAAGACGGATCGTGCGGGTCTGATTCATGATGGCCCGCTCTATGGTCTGGCGAATCCACCAGGTCGCGTAGGTGGAGAAGCGAAAGCCTCGCTCCGGATCGAACTTCTCCACTGCGCGGATCAACCCCAGGTTGCCTTCCTCGATCAGATCCAGCAGCGCCAGACCGCGGTTGATATAGCGCCGGGATATCTTTACCACCAGACGCAGGTTGCTTTCGATCATGCGCTTGCGCGCCGCCTCATCTCCTTTCTGCGCCAAGCGTGCGTAGTAAACCTCTTCTTCAGCCGTAAGCAACGGCGAGAAGCCGATCTCGCTCAAATAAAGCCGCGTCGCGTCCAACTGTCCGTCGGGAATCTCGCCCGGCGCGTACACATCATCCTCGGCGGCGAGATCACTATCGCCGTCCAACGCCAGCGTATCCAACGATCCTTCTTCCGCCTCCTCTTCCAGGAATTCATCGTGCATGAGTTTTGGGGCTTGGCCTTCATCCGACAGCCTTGGCAGTCGATGATGTTTCTGCATCAACCTACTCCTCTATGGATCCAGTGGTACCAGCCTGTTGCGTGAAATTCACACAACGTCGAGTCAATCGCGTGGCAAGCCCCGGAGCCGGCCGCTCAGGCGAACATACCGCCGCCCGAATCGCCTCAGCGTGGCGGCAGGTAACGCAACGGATCCACCGGCTTTCCATTGCTGCGGATCTCGAAATGGAGCATCGGTCCATCCGTACCGTTTGTCCCCATCTCCGCGATCACCTGCCCTCCTCGCACCTCGTCCTCTTCTTGTACAAGCAACTTCCTGTTGAATCCGTAGGCACTCAGGTATGTCTCATCGTGCTTCACGATGATCAGCTGTCCATAGCCGACCAGTCCGCTTCCGCTGTACACCACCTTGCCCGGCGCGGCAGCACGTACCGGCTGCCCGAGACGTCCGGCAATCGCCACGCCCTTCCTGCCCGGCTGATCGCTGTCGAACGCCCTCACGATCTTCCCATCGACCGGCCATCGCCACACAATCCGAGCCGACCGACTTGGCGGTGCGCTCGCCGCCGGGCGTGATGCACTGCCACCCTTTGGCTTCTCCGTCCGGGACGGCGCTGTTTGCCTTGCGGCTTGCCCCGCAGCGGGTTTGCCGCTCCCGCTGCGCAGCACCCCCGGATTTGCAGGCCGCCCCGCGCTTGCCCCGAGCCGTAACCGCTGGCCTGGATAAATCACGTAGGGCGGCCTGATTCCGTTCCACTGCGCCAATTGGCGGTAGTCATACCCATAGCGCCACGCGATGGCATACAGAGTATCGCCTCGCCGTACCACATGGTATTCGGGTTTCCCCGCAGATTTTCCCGTGCTTTCCCTCACGGGAGCCAAGCTTCCGCCGCCAGCGCAGGAGACCAACAACAACGCCGTCAGCACTATCAACACGAGGCACACCAAGCGACCGCATGGCGAAACCGCTGCGCGTACCGCGGCGCCGTGTGCCGAACGATCGGGGGCGGATTTTCGCTGCAAGCCGGTCACGACGCAGGCGCTCCGTTTACGACGTGACGCCCACATTTCAGTGTCTGGCAAAATAGGCGGGGACGGCCGTGCTGACCGATTACTGCCAACCGATGGCGGGGAGTGATCGAAAGGGTATCGTTCGCGCTCTTGGCCTATGTCTTTTGCTTGCCCGGCGCAAACCTGTCCTGGAGAGCGGCTCAATACACACCCGAAGAGCGGCACGGCCACACTCCTGCATGCAGCACCAGGAGATCGCGCATCATCCGGTGCCTCCCAACAGCGGCACGAAGCTGACGCGCTCGATGTCCACGCGCTCATAACCCTCGGCCCCCCTGGTGATCAAGGCCAAGGTCTGCTTGCCCCGCGGTCCCACCGGTATCACCAGCCTGCCCCCTGGCGCCAGTTGCTCCAGCAGTGCCGCCGGGATCTCCTCCGGCGCCGCGGTGACGAGTATGGCGGGATAGGGCCCGTGTTCCGGCCAGCCCCAACTGCCGTCGCTGTGCTTCAGGCGGATGTTGCGCAGTCCCAGCATGCGGAACCGCTCTCGGGCAGGGCGCAGAAAGGCCTCGATGCGCTCCACCGTGTACACCTGTGGCACCAGGCGCGCCAACACGGCAGTCTGATAACCTGAGCCGGTTCCCACCTCCAGCACCTTCTCCGGCACGCCCTCCGCCAGCAGGATCTCGGTCATGCGCGCGACGATATAGGGCTGCGAGATGGTCTGGCCGTGTCCGATGGGCAGTGCCGTGTCTTCGTATGCGCGGCTTGCCAGCGCCTCGTCCACGAAGATATGACGCGGGACCTCGCGCATCACCTCCAGCACTGCAGGATTCTTGATGCCCTCCTCGCGCAGCCGTTGAACCAGACGGTCCCGGGTGCGTTGCGAAGTCATACCGATGCCACGCAGCAGTTGGCTCATGACACCCCCATACCCAGCAGCCAGCCCGCCACCTTGTCCATGGCCGCGTATCGGGTCAGGTCGACGTGCAGCGGTGTGATGGATACATGCCGGGTGCGAATGGCGTGAAAGTCCGTGCCCGGCCCCGCGTCCTGCTCTGCGCCAGGCGGGCCGATCCAATAAATGGCACGCCCGCGTGGATCCGTAGCCTTGACCACAGGCTCCGCCCGGTGCCGGTACCCGAGCCGGGTCACCTCATAGCCGGCAATCTCCTCCCAGGGCAGATCCGGTACGTTGACGTTGAGAATGGTATCGGCCGGCAACGGGTCTGCCACCAGGCGACCGAGGAGATCTTTTACCACACGCACGGCGGTATCGTAGTGACGCGGCTGGGCCGCCGTCATGGAAACGGCAATCGCAGGCAGGCCGAGAAACCGCCCTTCCATGGCCGCCGCCACCGTCCCCGAGTAAAGAACGTCGTCTCCCAGATTCGCGCCGTTGTTGATGCCCGCAATGACCATGTCCGGTTCCGTTTCGAGTAGACCCGTGATGGCGAGGTGGACACAATCCGTGGGCGTCCCGTCCACGCGGATGAACCCGTTCTCCATATGCACGGCACGGATAGGGTTATCGAGGGTAAGGGAATTACTGGCCCCGCTGCGGTCGCGCTCGGGCGCCACCACGGTAACTTCCGCGATCTCCTTGAGCGCTTCGGCTAGACAGATGATGCCGGGGGATTGATACCCATCGTCGTTGCTGATCAGTATCTTCATGTTTCTATTTTCGAATCAGGAAGGTCGCCGACGGCATGTGCGGCCCAGGCGCCGGCGGAATATTAACTATACCGTGATCGGGACGATTCTCACATACTTCTGCTGGGACTTTGAGCCCGCTCCGCACCTATTCTATACTCGCCGATAATATGCTGTTTTTATTGACTGCGCGGTGCAACGGGGGCGGGTTCGATCATGACTGACAAGTACGAAATCAGCGCTGAAGATGCGGCGCTGTTTCGCAGCGAAGCAGGCCCCGTGCGCCCCGTGCCCCACAAGAAGGTCGCCGCAGCCCGGCCCCGCCCCGCTCCTCAGCCGCGCTCGACGCAGGCCGACGAGGCCAAGGTCCTGCGCGATATGCTGTCCGATGAGTACGATCCCGCCGATTTGGAGACCGGCGAAGAGTTGCTGTATGCCCGCCCCGGCCTGCAGCACAATCTGCTGCGCAAACTGCGCCGCGGGCAGTTCAGCATCGGCGCGGAGATCGACCTGCACGGGATGACGGTGCCCGTCGCGCGGGTGAGCTTGGCCGGGTTTCTCGCGGAGTGTCTGAAGTCCAACATCCGCTGCGTGCGCATCATTCATGGAAAAGGCAATGGCTCTCCCCAGCGGCAACCGGTGCTGAAGACGAAGGTCGCCGTCTGGCTGCGCCAGCGCAACGATGTACTGGCGTTCTGCTCCGCCCGCCCGGTGGATGGCGGCACCGGAGCGGTCTACGTGCTGCTGAAGAAGAACGGCGCCAAAGGATGAACAGCTCCTATTCACCGCCGATATGGATCATCTCGCGTAGCACCGTGGTGGCGTAGGCCCCGGCCGGAAGGCGGAACGAAACCCGCAACTCCCGTTCGTTCGGAAACTCCCACGCCAATTCTTCCACCTTGAGCCGCAGCGGCCGGCGCTCCTGTGTCAGCCCGAACCGCTCCAAGCCATCCCGCCAGAATTCCAGCGGCGCCAGCACCGATTCTTCCAGGCGGCGCGCCTCTCCGCGGGTGTGCAACTCCCCTGCCCCCCACAGCGGCCCGCTCGGATGGATATCCATCGCCGCACAGCGCCGACGCGTCTCCGCATCGACTTCCTCGATCACGAAAAAACTATGCGTGCCTTCCAGCACCATCGCATCCCCGGCGAGTGGCTGGGCCCACGTGCCCGCGCGCACCCTTTGCGCCAGGACTTCGTTGAACAGCATGGAACGGGCGGCCGACAGGTATAGCCCGCGTTTGTGTCGGTTGCGCTCCTGCAGCGATCCCGAGAAAAGCCCCTGCGCCCGCGCCAGATTGCCGCCCCCGATCCCGAACCGCTGGGCGCCGAAATAATTCGGCACGCCTTCCTGCGCAATCCGGCGCAGCCGCTCCTCCAGGCTGGCGCGGTCGCCCTGCAGGTCGCGGATCACGAGCACGAACCGGTTGCCCCGCAGGGCGCCCTTGCGCAGTTTGCGCGAATGGCGCCTGACCGCAAGTATGCCGATGTTATCGCCTTCCAGCACGGACCAGTCCGGCTCCGGGCGGCCTGCGAGATTCACGCTGAACCACTGCGTCGTCACGGCCTGCCGGTCCTTGAGTCCGGCATAGCCCACGTCCGCCGGCTTCACGCCCGCCAACCGTCCCAGTCGCCCCGCGACCCAGTCGGTATTCGCGTTGCGTTTGCGGATCAAGAGGAAGACATGCTCGCCCTCGCCGGCGGGTTCAAAGCCGAGATCTTCGTCCACCTGAAAATCTTCGGGCGCGCGCCGCACCGTCCCCTGCACCTCAGGCAGGCCATAGGCATAGGGCAGTTCAACGGAAGGAATGGGGCGCGTGTCGGTCATGGGATTCGGTATGCTCGGGCGTTCAGGACAGCGGGAATGACGATAGCGCGGCGCCGTCAGTCACCTGGCTCCCGCAGCAGCGCAACGGCAAAGGCCGCGATACCTTCGCCACGGCCCGTAAACCCCATCCTCTCCGTGGTCGTCGCCTTCACGTTGACGCGCTGCACGGGGAGCCCAAGGTCCGCGCCCAGGGTGGCGCGCATTGATTCGATGTGGGGAGCGAGTTTCGGC
>Ga0265294_10003895_pt1 | contig 18810 bp, 13 predicted proteins | sample MunlanPumphouse3_FD_192504 | JGI IMG/M metagenome (GOLD analysis project Ga0265294, IMG submission 192504) | Groundwater microbial communities from a municipal landfill in Southern Ontario, Canada - Pumphouse #3 | ecosystem: Environmental > Aquatic > Deep subsurface > Groundwater | place...
AACAAGGTTAATGGAAACGGATACTCTGCTGAGAGTATTCAGGTATTGGAGGGATTAGAAGCGGTGCGGAAGCGTCCGGCGATGTACATTGGGGATATTTCTGAGAGGGGTTTACATCACCTGGTGAATGAAGTGATTGACAATTCAATAGATGAAGCTCTTGCTGGCTATTGTCAAAATATTGATCTGTTAATAGATAAGAATGGCTGGATTACGGTGAAGGATGATGGTCGTGGGATTCCGGTTGACATGCATGAAAAGGAGGGTCGGTCGGCTTTGGAGGTTGTGATGACTGTTCTGCATGCTGGAGGTAAATTCAACAAAGAATCGTACAAAGTGTCGGGTGGCCTTCATGGGGTAGGGGTATCCTGTGTGAATGCACTTTCGGAGTATATGAGGGCAGAGATTCATCGTGATGGGAAGAAATATGAGCAGGAGTATCGCCGGGGGGCGCCGGTTAATCCTGTCAGAGAGGTTGGGGATTCAGCTATTACCGGAACCATCATTCATTTTCGCCCTGATCCGGAAATTTTCACTACGACGGAGTTTAAATTTGAGATTTTGGCTGACCGTCTCCGGGAGCTCTCCTTCCTGAACAAGATGATTCGTCTGACGATTAAAGATGAGCGAATTGTTGAAGAAAATGGCCATCAATCTGAGGAAGTGTTTTACTCGGAGGAGGGGTTGAAAGAGTATGTGCAGTATGTTGATGAGGGGCGGGAAAAGCTGATTGATGATGTGATCTGTATTGAGACAGAGAAAGCTGGCGTTCCGGTTGAGATTGCGATGCAGTACAACACCACCTTTAATGAGCACGTGCATTCATACGTCAACAATATCAATACGATAGAAGGAGGTACTCATCTGGTTGGATTCAGACGGGGATTAACCCGCACGCTCAAGCGCTATGCGGAGGAGTCGGGCATGTTGGCCAAGCTGAAATTTGAGATTAATGGTGATGATTTCCGGGAGGGCTTGACAGCCATTATTTCGGTGAAGGTTCAAGAACCGCAGTTTGAAGGCCAGACGAAGACCAAGCTGGGTAACAGTGAGGTGAGTCTGGCAGTTGACCAAGCGATCAGCGAGATGCTGAAAAACTATCTTGAAGAGCATCCCAAAGAGGCTAAAGCTATTGTGAATAAGGTGATTCTGGCTGCTACCGCCCGTCACGCTGCCCGTAAGGCACGTGAGCTGGTCCAGCGAAAGAACGTGCTCAGCGGTTCGGGTTTACCCGGAAAGCTGGCCGACTGCTCGAATAACGACCCAGCCGTTTGCGAACTGTTCCTTGTGGAGGGTGATTCTGCAGGTGGCACAGCGAAGCAGGGGCGCGACCGGCAGTTTCAGGCCATCCTTCCGTTGAGGGGTAAGATCTTGAACGTGGAGAAAGCCATGCAACATAAAATCTTTGAAAGTGAAGAGATCAAAAACATCTTTACGGCTCTTGGGGTGACCATCGGAACCGAAGAGGACAGTAAGGAAATCAACCTCTCCGGACTGCGATATCATAAGGTGGTAATCATGACGGATGCCGATGTTGATGGTAGTCACATTGCAACATTGATTCTTACCTTCTTTTTCCGGCATCTTCAGACGATGATTGATAAAGGGTACGTATATATCGCCACTCCACCACTTTACCTCATTAAAAAGGGAAAAGCCGAACGCTATTGTTGGTCAGAGGAGGAACGGGAGGCTTATGTAAAGGAGCTTGGTGCCGGCCGTGATGGCAGTGTCCATATTCAACGATACAAAGGTCTTGGTGAAATGAATGCCGAACAGCTCTGGCTGACAACCATGAATCCGGAATTCAGAACCCTCAGGCAGGTTACCATCGATAACGCTGCTGCTGCCGATCGAACCTTTTCCATGCTCATGGGAGATGAAGTTGCCCCACGCCGGGAGTTCATCGAGAAAAACGCCAAGTACGCAAATATCGACGCTTAGTAGTTGTATGTCAGGTTGTTAGGCGATTGATGGTAGTTCGATGACACCATCGAAAACCCATGTTGCAGGGCCTTCAAGCCAGATATTTGAAACATCGTTCCCGCGTTTCTGAAAAGAGACGGCCAGATCACCTCCATTAGCCTGTAAGTGGTACCGGGAAAACCCGGCATTTGTGTCATGTTCTGCTGCAATTGAAGCAGCCACATTCCCTGTTCCGCACGCTAGTGTTTCTCCTTCTACCCCCCGCTCATAGGTACGAATCCGAAGCCGGTTTCCATCGGCTTTGACAAAGTTTACATTTGTTCCGTCAGGAGCAAATCGAGCGTCGTAGCGATATTGCCGACCCAGGGCATCCACATCCAGCTGCTCAATAGATTCTGTGAAGAGAACTAAATGGGGAACTCCGGTATTCAGCGCATAACCATAAGTGCCCTCTTCCCTAAATTCAACACGCTGAATGCCACTGATATTGATCATTTTCAGCTGAATATGGTGCGGATTGACAACCGTGGCCTCATGCCACCCATCATCCGCTAAAAACCTGGTTTTGTGGCCAATAATGCCGATTCGATGAGCCATGGCAACCATACACCGGCCGCCATTGCCACACATATCCGCTACCAACCCATCCGCATTGAAATATCGCATCATAAAATCGCCGTCATCAGCTTGGCTTAATAGCATCAACCCGTCAGCGCCAATGCCAAAATGTCGGTCGCATAGCGATCTGACAAGTTTTTGATCCCAATTAATGCTTGGCAGATTCCTAAAATCTATGATAATGAAATCGTTGCCTGCTCCCTGCCATTTTTGAAACGCGATGTCCATGGTTTTTGTTAACGACTGTTAAGTGGCCGGTGTTAAGTTTTATTTAGTGTTAAACTTACGTAACTATTCGTAACTAGTGGCTTCTAAATCACGTTTTATTGGCTGAGGGCACACTTTTTGAAAAAGCACCTTCAGGATACGCAAAAGTACAAATTGACAAAAAACTGTATTATGATGAAAGGAAGAAATATAATCGGTATGCTGCTTATTGCTATGTTGGGCAGCATTTTAGGCATCGCAATTTATGCCTCGTTTGTAAAACCAAAAACGGTGGTTGTTCAAAGCAGTGCACCCACACCAGTCGTTAACACAAGGTTGTTGCCATCTGGTGTGCCTGAAGCCGATTTCCGCATGGCAGCAGAAAAGGCTGTTCATGCTGTCGTTCACGTGAAAACCATCAGTACCGTTAAAGGGTATCGGTACGAAACCCCGTTCGACTGGTTTTTTGGGGAACCTCGGAGTTACCGGCAGCAGCAAACTGGTTTTGGCTCCGGAGTAATTATTTCTCCGGATGGGTATATTGTTACCAATAATCATGTCATCGATGGATCGGATGAGATTGAGGTGACGCTGAATGATAGTCGGGTCATTAAAGCTGAATTGGTGGGCAAGGATCCCCAGACTGATGTTGCCGTGATCCGCATTAAAGAAAAGAATCTCCAATACCTGGAGTTTGGTAATTCCAATGAGCTTCAGGTTGGCGACTGGGTTTTGGCTGTTGGGAATCCTTTCGACCTTCAGTCAACCGTAACAGCTGGTATTGTTAGTGCTAAGGGGCGTGGCTTGGATATTATCGGAAACAACCGAAATCCCTACCGCTCACAACAAGAACAGAGTAGGATAAAAGAAGGTATTGAATCCTTCATTCAGACTGATGCCGCTGTCAATCCTGGAAATAGTGGGGGCGCACTGGTTAATCTCCGTGGTGAACTAGTAGGGATAAATACTGCAATAGCTTCACAAACAGGAGTTTACATGGGGTATTCTTTTGCTGTTCCAGTTTCAATAGCTAAGAAAGTAGTGGATGACTTGATCGAATTTGGTGAGGTACAGCGCGCAGGTTTGGGGATCATTGGTGGAACTGTTACTGCCAAGGAAGCCGAGACGAATAACCTTAAGGTCAACCAGGGTGTGCTGGTGACTGACCTGACCAAGGGTGGGGGAGCTCAAGCTGCCGGACTGAAAACGGGTGATGTTATTGTAGCTGTTGATGACCACAGAATAACCTCTATGGCAGAACTTCAGGAACAAATCGGTCAGCATAGAGCCGGTGATCAGGTGATTGTTATCGTGAATCGCAACGGTAATGAAAGGCAGTTTAAGGTGGCTTTAAAACCTTTGGATACCAATGCGCCGACGCTTGGAGCTTCCGAAACCTGGGATTATCTGGGTGTTGAACTGGAGGAGCTCTCGGAGAAAGAGCTGCAGAAAATCAACCAACTAAGCGATAAGCTTACTTTCAGATCGGCCGTTCGCGTGGTGAAAATCAAAGATGGGAAGTTTAAATCTGCCGGAGTTCCTGAGGGATTCATTATAACCCATATCAATCGGGCTGAAGTAGCTCAGCCTGAAGATGTTGTCCAGCTGATCAACCGGATTAACGGAGGCGTGTTCATTGAGGGCGTGACAGCTAACGGTCGATACGATTATTATACATTCAAAAAATAAGCGGAGTACCCAAAATGATGGAAAGGGCTGCCAACCTTAAAGGGAAGCAGCCCTTTTTGTTCGATAGTCGCATTTCATGTGAAACATTTTTGCCAGTCAGACGTTAAAATGCTAACTTTGCGCAACTTTTTGATTTAGGGGAAGGCAATATATGAGGCAGCTAAAAATCACAAAATCAATTACCAACAGAGAGAGTGCTTCGCTCGACAAGTATCTGCAGGAAATTGGTAAAGAAGAGTTAATCACGGTAGAGGAAGAGGTTGAACTGGCCCAGCGGATTAAGAAGGGGGATCAACGTGCTTTGGAAAAACTGACCAAAGCCAATCTTCGGTTCGTGGTTTCCGTGGCAAAACAGTATCAGAATCAGGGATTAAGTCTTCCTGATTTGATCAACGAAGGCAACCTTGGTTTGATTAAAGCCGCTGAGAAATTTGACGAAACCCGTGGTTTTAAGTTTATTTCTTATGCTGTTTGGTGGATTCGACAATCTATCCTGCAAGCATTAGCCGAACAGTCGAGGATTGTCCGACTGCCACTGAACCAGGTTGGATCGCTTAACAAAATCAACAAAGCGTACAGCCGCTTTGAACAGGAACACGAGCGGAAACCGACTGCTGAAGAATTGTCAACTGAGCTGGAACTGCCTGCCGATAAGATCTCGGACACCATGCGGGTATCCGGGCGCCATATTTCGGTGGATGCTCCTTTTGTTGAAGGGGAGGCTAACTCACTGCTGGATGTGCTGATAAATGATGATAGCCCGAATGCCGACCACTCCCTGATCAATGAATCACTGAGTCGTGAAATTGACAGAGCTTTGGCTACCCTCACGGAACGGGAGCGTGATATCATCAAATTTTTCTTTGGAATTGGATGCCAGGAGATGACCTTGGAAGAGATCGGAGAAAAATTCGGACTAACCCGTGAACGCGTCCGCCAGATCAAAGAAAAAGCCATTCGTCGCCTGAGGCATGCTTCCAGAAGCCGGTTGCTCAAAACCTATCTAGGTTAACAATCAGTCGTTTAGATATTGAAATCCAGGCATTTGCGCTTTAGGATTTCATTTGTTTTTCCAAAGCAAACATCTCATCACGAAGCTGGGCGGCTTCGATGAAATCCAGATCAGCAGCAGCCTTTTTCATGCGCGCCCGCGTTTCATCAATGAGCTTCTGCAAGCCGGCTTTATCCATATAGCGAACCACTGGATCGGCAGCTACATCAGCTCTCTCTTTTTCGTAGTAGGCTTTCCGGATTTTTCGATTCTTGGAATTGCTTAAGGTTATCTGCACGCCTTTGACAATTTGCTGAGGCGTAATGCCATTCTCCTCATTGAACTTCAACTGCTTTTCGCGGCGCCGATTGGTTTCGTCAATCGTTCGTTGCATACTGCCCGTCATTTTATCGGCGTACATGATGACTAGTCCGTTGAGGTTACGTGCTGCCCGGCCAGCTGTCTGAGTCAGACTCACTTCCGATCTTAGGAAACCCTCTTTATCCGCATCCAAAATGGCTACCAGGGATACCTCGGGCAGATCCAGGCCTTCGCGAAGCAGGTTTACCCCAACCAGGACATCAAATTCATCCTGCCTCAAACCCGCCATGATCTCAACCCGCTCCAGCGTATCCACATCGGAATGGATGTATCGGCTCCGAACGTTGATGCGTGTCAGATATTTCGTCAACTCCTCTGCCATCCGCTTGGTGAGGGTGGTCACTAGCACTTTTTCCTTGCGCTCCACCCTTTCCCTGATCTCACCGAGCAGATTGTCAATCTGATTTCCGGATGGCCTGACTTCAATGACCGGATCGGGCAGACCGGTTGGCCGTATTACCTGTTCAACGATAATTCCTTCGGATTTCTGCAGTTCATAATCGGCGGGAGTTGCTGACATGAAGATGGTCTGTCCGGTGAGGTTTTCCCACTCGTCAAATTTCAATGGTCGGTTATCCAGAGCTGCTGGTAGCCTAAATCCGTACTCCACCAGGTTCTCTTTTCGCGACCGGTCGCCACCGTACATGGCCCGGATCTGGGGAATGGTTACATGACTCTCGTCCACGATGGTCAGAAAATCCTCCGGAAAATAATCGAGCAGGCAGAATGGTCGGGTGCCTGGGGCCCTGCCGTCGAAATAGCGCGAATAGTTCTCAATACCTGAGCAGTGGCCGAGTTCACGAATCATTTCCAGATCAAAGTTGACTCTTTCATCTAACCTTTTGGCTTCCAGATATTTGCCAATATCCTTGAAGAAGTCGATCTGTTTAATTAGATCATCTTGAATGAGTCTGATGGCTGACTTTATCCGCTCTTTAGTCGTAACGAAGATGTTGGCAGGATAAATCGTGAGCTGTTCGGGCCGATCAGTTACCTGTCCGGTTTCTGGGTTAAAAATTTCCAGTTCCTCGATGTAATCTCCCCAAAAGATCAGTCGGTACCCTAGATCTCCAAAGGCCACATGAATATCAACTGTATCACCTTTGACCCGGAAAGTTCCGTGATTAAATTCTGTCTCATTCCGGCTGTACAGGCTGTCGACCAGCATCCGAAGGAAGCGATTACGGGCCATAACCTGTCCTTTTTCGACATGGAGGGTGTTGTTATGGAAGTCATCTGGATTACCAATACCGTATATGCAGCTCACGGAGGCTACCACGATGATATCTCTTCGGCCTGAGAGGAGGGAGGAGGTTGTGCTCAGCCTGAGTTTTTCGATTTCATCATTGATGGCGAGGTCTTTCTCGATATAGGTGTCGGTTACTGGCAGGTAGGCTTCCGGTTGGTAATAATCGTAGTAGGAGACAAAATATTCAACGGCATTTTCCGGAAAGAACGTTTTGAATTCGCTGTAGAGCTGAGCTGCCAGGGTTTTGTTGTGGCTCAGCACGAGGGTGGGGCGTTGGAGCTGGTGGATGACGTTCGCCACAGTGAAGGTTTTGCCCGAGCCAGTAACGCCCTGTAGTGTCTGGTAGGGCACTCCGCTGTTCACTCCTTCGGTAAGTTGTTGAATTGCTTCCGGTTGATCACCCGTTGGCAGAAAGTCTGAAATGATATTAAAGTCCATGGTAATGAATCAGTTACAATTGACGTTTGATCAGCTTGGAGTGCATGATATTAGCCGGAGGGCGTTTATTGAGGAGTTCATTAGCCATGAATTCCATATACGGTGATACGTGTTCAAAAAAAAGTTGATACCCCTCACAGAGCCAGTTAAGGCCGGGTTGTCCATCCGGTGTGAGAGCAATTCGGCTCTTAGGACAACCGCCGTGGCATGCAAATCTGAATTTACATTTAAGGCATTGATCTGGAAGGTTATCCCGTTTATTCTTCCCGAACTGGATCTGTTGATCTGATCCCATCATGTCAACCAGGGTTTTCTCTTTGATGTTTCCCAGGAAATGTTCGGGATAAACGAAGTGGTCACACGAGTAAACATCCCCATTATGTTCAATGGCAGCACCTTCTCCGCAGGTCTCACTGTAAACGCACAATCCGGGTGCAGTGCCAAGCCAGTTGGCGAGGGTGACATCAAAAAGTTGGATAAACACCTGTCCAACATCTTTTTGTACCCACTCATCGAAGATCTGGATCATAAATTTTCCAAACTGTCGGGCTCGAACCGACCAGTTGGTAATGGTAGCGCTGTTTTCATAATTTGGAGTTACCAGTTTCAGACCCTCCGGGGTTGTTTGATCAGCCTCACGTTCCACGATTGGAATAAATTGCATATATCGGCTGCCGATTTTTTTCAGAAAGCGGTACACTTCAATGGCATAGCTCGCATTGGCATCATGAATAACCGTGAGGGTGTTAAACTCTACCCGAAATCTTCTGAGCAGTCGGATTCCGCGCATGACCTCTTCAAAAGATGGCTGGCCGTTTTTGAACTTACGGTAGTAGTTATGGTACTTTGCCGGTCCGTCAATGGAGATACCCACCAGGAAATCATTTCGTTTCAGAAACCTGCACCAGGCTTCGTCCAGGCGGGTTCCGTTGGTTTGAAGGGCATTCTCAATGCGTTTATTACCCCGATATTTGGCTTGAAAGGTGACTACTTTCTCAAAGAAATCCAATCCCAACAAAGTTGGTTCTCCACCCTGCCAAGTGAATGAGACAATCGGAACTTCATGAGAATCAATGAATTGTTTGATAAACTCTTCCAGGATCTCATCACTCATCTTAAAAGAAGAGGAATTCTGGTAGAGTCTATCTTTCTCCAGGTAGTAGCAGTATGTGCAGTTAAGGTTGCAGATGGGACCAATAGGTTTTGCCATCATCATGAATGCCCTTGGTCGGGAAACTTTCAAGGCATCTCCGAGTGTCAGTGTATTATTTTTATTCAGGCGGGGCATGGAGCGAAGATACGAATTCTGGTTACTAGCCCTCCGGGAACGGAAGGTCAAAAAACCATTAATTCTTTGAAATAGAGTCAGAAAATTTTACATCTTTGTGTTAACAAGATTATTTTATCAACTTTTTCAGCCTAACCTATGAATATTTTTGTCGCCAAACTAAGTTCCGGAACGACCGGCGAGGATCTCAAACAGCTATTCGAAACCTTTGGCGTGGTGGAGTTGGCCAAAGTGATTATTGACCGTGACACCAACCAGTCGAAAGGTTATGGTTTTGTAGAGATGCCTGATGAGCAGGAGGCTCTTGAAGCCATTAATAATTTGAATGACTCCGAGTTAAAGGGGAATCGAATTGTGGTTAAAGTATCTGAACCCAAACCTCAAAGCCAATTTAGACCCCGGCCTCGTTTCACACGGGATGACCGGTAGAACTGTTTCTGGCTGTGCTCGAAATGGCAGCTGTTTTATTAACGTAAAAATGATATCATGAGAGTCAGGATTAGGACTTTAGTGGTGCTTGTTGTCTCCATGTTTTTGTTGGAAGCCTGTCAGACGGTTCCTATAACGGGGCGTAAGCAGATCAATCTTCTTCCGGAGGCCACGATGGTGGAGATGGGTTTTGCGAACTTCGATGCCTTCATGAATGAGAACCAGGTTTCTTCGAACCGATCAGCTTCGGAGATGGTTGCCCGGACGGGGCAGAAGATATCAGGAGCTGTGAATCAGTTTCTGAAAGATGTCGGGCAAGGTGATCAGGTGGCCAATTTCAAATGGGAGTTCAAGCTAGTTGCCGATCCAACACCGAATGCCTGGTGTATGCCGGGTGGGAAGGTCGTGGTTTATGAGGGATTATTGCCTATAACCCAGGATGAAAATGGTCTGGCTGTTGTGATTGGTCATGAGGTGGCTCACGCTGTTGCCCGTCACGGGAATGAGCGTATGAGTCATGGGTTAATGACTGAGTTAGGAGGAGTAGCGCTTACGGTTGCACTGCAATCAAAGCCTCAACAGACCCGGGATATCTTCCTCATGGCTTATGGGGTTGGGTCACAGGTGGGAGTATTATTACCGTATTCCCGGTTGCATGAGAAGGAAGCTGACCGCTTAGGTCTGATTTTTACTGCGATGGCCGGATATGATCCGAATTCTGCGATCAAGTTTTGGGAACGGATGTCGAAAGTTTCATCGGGCCAACAGCCACCTGAATGGCTGAGTACCCACCCGCTAAATGAAACGCGGATTGCTGAAATGAAGAAGAACCTCCCGGAGGCGATCAAGTATTATCAGAAGGTCAGGATTCATTAATCAATAGCCGGTTTACATCAACTGATAACTGATCCAGGATACGCCATAGGCTAGGATGGTTGTCAGGATAACCATCAGGATGCTCCATTTCCAGCTTCCAGATTCACGCCGTATGGCTATCAGTACTGCTATGCAGGGTACGTATATCAGCACAAAGAGCATAAATGCCATGGCGGCTTTCGGGGTATAAACGGGTTGTCCAGCCAGTTTTCCTGAGGAGTGTTTTGATGCCATCATGCGTTCTTGCATCGAGGAGTTGGCGTTTTCATCTTGGTAGAGAACCCCTAATGTGCTTACAACTACCTCTTTGGCGGTAACTCCAGAGAGGAGGGCTACCGACATTTTCCAGTCGAACCCCATTGGGGCTAAGACAGGCTCCATAAAATGACCAATGTGGCCAATGGCTGAAGCTTCCAGTTGTTCCGATTTACTGCCTTCGGTGCGGGGAAAATAACCTAATGCCCAGATGATGATGGAAGCGATCAGGATAACTCCTCCCATTTTACGAAGGTACATCTGGCTTCTAAACCACATGTGTTTTAGGATAGCTTTGCCGGTAGGGATCCGGTAAGGAGGCAACTCCATGACAAAGGGCGTCTCTTTTTTTCGGAAAATTGTGCTTTTAAAGACCAATGCCAGCAAGATGGAGAGGACAATACCAGTCAGGTAGAGCAGGAAGATCGTGTTGCCTGCCTGCCCGGGAAAGACCAGCCCGGCAACCAGAATGTACACCGGAAGCCTCGCGCTGCACGACATGAGTGGGATGATCAGCATGGTAATCAGCCGATCGCCCCGATTCTCAATGGTTCTGGTTGCCAGGATGGCTGGCACATTACATCCGAATCCCATGATGAGAGGGATGAATGATTTTCCATGAAGACCAATCAGATGCATCAGCTTGTCCATGATAAACGCAACCCTGGCCATATATCCGGTGTCTTCCATAAATGAGATGAACAAGAAGAGGATCAGGATATTAGGTAGAAAAACCAGCACCCCGCCAACTCCGCCGATGATACCATCCACCAGCAGGTCGCGGAGCATGCCCGGCGAGAGCCCATTGTAAACCCAGTTGGAGAGGGCTGATACCCCACTCTCAATCCAACTCACGGGATACTGTCCCAGATCAAAGGTTGACTTGAACATGACCCAGAGAAACAGCATAAATATTGGGAAGCCCAGCCATTTATGAGTAAGAATCCGATCGATCCGGGTTGTCTTGTTTTCAGGCTTGCCCTTGGATTCCGCTCGGGTAAAAGTCTCTTTCAGGGCTCCCGTAATAAATCCGAACCGAGAGTCTGAAATCAGGGTCTCTAAATCTTCGTGATGAAGACTCTCAATCCTGGCAATCTCCTGTTCTGCGAGATTGATGATCTCGTCCGGTTTTTCCAAATCACCTAGGAACTTCAGTACATCATTGTTTCTTTCCAGCAGCTTGATCGCTAAAAATCTGCTTGATAAGAGTCCATTGTATCCAGGTGTTTTCCAGATTCTATCCTGCAAGCGTTTAATTGAAGTTTCAATTTCCGGATTATAGGGAATGTGGATATGACGAACCGTTTGATCTCTAAGCTCATTGATCTCGATAACTTTGTTCAGTAGCTTATCGATGCCCTTACCAGTAGATCCAATGGTTGAAATGATCGGAATCCCTAAAAGTTTGCCTAAATAATTGTAATTCAGGCGATTACCAGATTCTTTGAACTCATCATACATGTTCAGAGCTATCACAACTGGCAAATCCATGTCGATCAACTGGGTGGTTAGATAAAGGTTGCGTTCCAGATTGGTAGCATCAACCACATTGATCACCACATCCGGTTGCTTGTCTGTTAAATGACGAATGACGTACAACTCTTCCGGACTGTAGCTGGTGAGCGAGTAGGTCCCGGGTAGATCGGTGAGTTTAAAGTGATAATTTTTGAAAAACAGTTTCGCTACCTTTGAATCGACCGTAACACCAGAATAGTTTCCAGTGTGTTCTCTGGAATTACTGGCAAAATTAAAAATCGAGGTCTTACCGCAGTTGGGATTTCCGACCAGGGCAACTTCAATTGTGGGAGGGTTTCGTCTGAATCTATCACCGAAATCTCTGAAATGATCACGTTGCCAATATGCACCTGGATCGGAGTTAAATCTGGCTATCCGTCGATGAAAACGCCTCCCAAAGCCATGACGCCGATGCCGAAAATGGCAAGCCATACCTACATCTTCGGAAACCTCAGCTGCCATCGGGTTTAATACGAATTCTTCGAGCATGACATCGATCTGCCTGGCCTCAGATCGTCGTAGTGATACATTTGAGTCAAGTATCCGAAACTCAACCGGATCTCGTAAAGGTGCAGATTTGATGACCTCAACCTTTTTGCCTGGAATAAATCCCATCTCCAAAAGCCGTTTGCGAAAAACACCTCGGCCCTTCACCTTGAGAATAATTCCTCGTTGACCCGGTAAAAGCTCTTCTAAATTCATAATGTGCGGCAAAGGTATTCAAAATCTTATTTGGATTGATTCTAAAGAAAAAGATTAGACTGATACATTATCTTCGTGAGTTGATTCGGACGAGTGAATTGATATGGTGTCTTTTTATAATAAATTGAAAATCAAGATATTCTTTTTTGCTTTGATTGTGCTTCCGGCCGTCATTCTCGTGAGCTGTCGAAATACAGGAGCATCCAGCAGTCAGAAAAGCATAAAAAAGTCAACCGTTTCAGCGGAAAATCAGTATGCCCGCTGTTTCAGCCTCGAAGAAAAGGAGGGTGGGTATCTGTTATCCCTGACAGATCCGTGGAGAGAAGGTCGGGTTTTGGAGCAATATTGGTTGCAGGAAGAGGATCAAGCGTATAAGAACCCAGAGGAGGTCATCACGATTAAGGTTCCGGTTGAAACCATCGTTGCCTCCTCTACCACCCATGCCGGGTTTATGACACATCTGGATGCTGACGACCTGTTGATGGGAATGAATAATCCCGAAAGACTCTATGATTCAGTTCTTTATGATAGATATCTAAGTGGCGAGCTTTTAAAAATGGGACGTGATCTAGAGTATAACCTGGAGTATTTAATATCGGCACATCCATCGGTAATTCTTCAGACCGGGATTGATGGCCAGTTTAAGCCCGACAACCGTCTTTTAGAGTCGGGGATACCAGTTTTGTACATTCTGGAATGGATGGAGTCCACCCCGCTGGGAAGGGCAGAATGGATCAAAGTTTTTGGGGTGTTGACTGGTCGCGGGGCGTTGGCCGATTCCTTGTTTGCGCAGATTGAGGATAGTTATCTGTCGCTTTGTGCGAAGGTTGATTCGAATGCGCCGCGACGAAAGGTATTTACTGGTACAGATTTTAAGGGGACTTGGTATGTTCCCGGTGGTCGGAATTATCTGGCTAACTTCTTCCAGGATGCCGGTCTGGAGTATCCCTGGGCTTCGGTTGATCAATCCGCCAGTCTGGCTTTGAGTTTTGAAGCCGTGTACAATCAGGCCGGCGATGCGCCGCTCTGGATTGGAGTAGCGGTTGATTCTATCAGTCAGCTCCTGGGGATTGAAAAGCGTTACGCCAATTTTCGGGCTGTGCAGGAGAAACAGGTTTATACTCTTACTCATCGGGTTAATTTGCACGGAGGTAACGATTATTGGGAGGGTGGGGTGGTTCGTCCCGATCAGATCCTGGCCGACCTGATCGCCATTGCCTGGCCCGAACAGTTGCCGGAGCATCGTTGGAATTTTATTAAACCACTGATATTCAACTAAATGAATCACCTCAAGCGACATTCGATTCTCTTTATTTCGCTTGGTTTGTTAACCCTAGCAGCTTTACTGGCTGATCTGATGTTTGGATCGGTTAGTTTCACCTGGGAGGATTTAGGTCAGGTATTGAGTGGTAGTCAGGAAACGGAGAACCTGGCTTTTATTCTCTGGAAGATCAGGTTACCCAAAGCGTTGACGGGCATTTTGGTTGGTGCGGGGCTTTCGGTTAGTGGTTTGATGATGCAGACACTTTTCCGGAATCCGCTGGCTGGGCCTTATGTGTTGGGTATCAGCTCTGGCGCGAGTTTAGGGGTGGCGATTCTGATGATGGCTTCATCTTTGTTCACGGCAGGGGCCACGTCAGGCATCCTTTTAGTTGGTCACTGGGGAATGGTTTTAGCGGCCATGTTTGGAGCGCTGCTGGTGATGTTGCTGGTCATTCTGGTGTCCATGAGGATTGCCGATTCGGTTTCTATTTTAATCATCGGAATTATGTTTGGCAGTGCCGCTGGAGCTTTGGTTAGTGTGCTGCAGTATTTTAGTGATCCTGATTCCGTTCATAGTTTTTTGGTGTGGACTTTCGGTAGCATTGCCGGGGTTTCCTGGAGTCAGCTCGGCATCCTTGTACCGCTGGTGATTGCCGGACTGTTTGCTGCCGTGGTTCTTCAGAAGCCCTTGAATGCCTTTCTGTTAGGTGAAAATCAGGCTAGAGCCCTGGGAGTAAATGTCAAAAGGATTCGGCTTTTGGTGGTCATTCTGACCAGTTTATTGACTGGTGCACTGACGGCATTTACCGGACCGATTGCTTTTGTTGGCATTGCAGTGCCGCATCTGGCGCGGATGCTTTTCAGGACCTCAGATCATCGGTTGATCATCCCTGCTTCGGTATTGATCGGTAGCTTATTATTACTGGTGTGCGATATTCTTACGCAGGTGCCGACTGGAGGGCAGGTTTTACCGATTAATTCTGTGACGGCGCTCTTTGGGGCTCCGGTTGTTATCTGGGTCATCATGAGCAATCGTAAAACACGTAACGCCTGGAAATCATGAGTTGGACCGCAGAAACCCCGATATTATCTACCAGCCAACTTGTCATAGGCTACCGGATTCCGGGCAGTACGCCACTAGTGTTAGCTCCGGCGATGAATCTTGGGCTTTCGGCGGGGGAGGTGGTGTCCCTGTTGGGACCCAATGGATCGGGCAAATCTACGCTTATCAGGACGCTTGCAGGGCTTCATTCGGCCATCTCCGGGATTGTGGAGATTCAGGGGCAGGTGGTTAAAAGTAATCAGGTATTACAGACTGCACGGGCGTTGAGTTTGGTGTTGACTGATCGGATTGAAGTTCAGCATCTAACAGTAAGACAGTTGGTTGCGATGGGTCGTTATCCCTATACTGGATGGCTGGGGCGTCTGACAAATAGTGATAAGGTCAGGGTTGAGGAGGCCATGGGATTGGTGAAAATGACCTTACTAGCGGATCGATATCTTCATGATCTGAGTGATGGGGAGCAGCAGCGGGCACTGTTAGCCAAGGCCCTGGCTCAGGATACCCCGGTGATCATCCTGGATGAACCGACTGCTCATCTTGATCTGCCCAACCGGATCTCACTGATGAAGACGTTAAAAAATCTAGCCAGGGAGACGGGCAAGGCTATTTTGTTCTCATCGCACGATCTTGACCTGGCCATTCATACGGCCGACAGGCTTTGGTTGATGAAACGTGGGGAATCGATTATTGACGGTCGGGCCGACCAATTTCTTGATGGAGTTGTTCTTAACGAGGTGTTTACTTCAGGGTTGGATCAGGGAGAGAAGAGGCTGTTCAATGAATACCTTGGACGATTACATTCGCCTCAACCCGAATAATTTCTAATTTTGCCAAAAAGAATAAAGATGAAAGAGTCGTGGATCAAGAAGGGTTTTGTGGATGAGCCTATCGCATCGAATCTCAATCTGGTAGAGGAGATCAAAAAGTTGGCACGGGAGAAGAATGCGGTGATTTTAGCTCACTACTACCAACAATCAGATATTCAAGATATTGCCGATATTATTGGTGACAGTCTTGATTTGTCCCGGAAAGCAGCTGAGACTCAGGCGGACATCATTCTTTTTGCAGGGGTGCATTTCATGGCGGAGACGGCCAAGATTTTGGCACCGGAGAAGAAGGTGTTGATTCCGGATCAGAACGCTGGTTGTTCGTTAGCGGACTCCTGTCCGCCCGATCTGTTTGAGGAGTTTCTTCAGCAGCATCCTGATCATCTGGTTGTTACGTATGTCAATACCAGTGCGGCCATTAAGGCCTTATCGGATATTTGTTGTACATCGACGAATGCGTTATCGATCATCAAGCAGATTCCGGAGGATCAGAAGATCATTTTTGCACCCGACCGTAATTTGGGGAATTACATCAATAGCATGACGGGTCGGGATATGTTGGTATGGGATGGAGCCTGTCATGTTCACGAGGAGTTTTCGTTGGAGAAGATCCTTGAGTTAAAGAATGAATATCCCGAAGCGAAGATCATTGCACATCCGGAGTGTCAGAAGCCGATTTTGATTGTCTCGGATTTTGTTGGGTCGACGTCTGCTTTATTAAGATTTGCATCGCAGGATGCAGCCACGAGTTACATAGTTGCCACTGAATCCGGCATTTTGCATCAGATGCGCAAGGCCAGTCCGGCCAAGACGTTTATTCCAGCACCGCCAAAGGATTCGACCTGTGCCTGTAACGACTGTAGCTTTATGAAGCTTCACACGCTAAAGAAGATCTATCTGACGCTTCTGCATGAGTGGCCGGAGGTGACTGTTGAGGAGGATATTCGGATCCGTGCCGAGAAACCTATTCGGCGGATGTTGGAGATGTCGTGAATGCGATGCCAACACAATTCGGTGAATTCTCCAATAGGTGTGGTAATCAAATGATGGATTAGGTTAGGGAAAACTGCTACAATTTCAAGCTGAATAATTGTTTCAACTCGTTACCCAGATCTGATTGATAGAGGTAATATGCCCTGCCGTTGGCTATCTGCAATTTTTCAATGTGTCTATGGTTGGTGATACTGAATCTTTTAACCAACTCGCCGCTCCGGGGATTGATCTCATACAAGTCGGTTTTCTGGATATCATGATACTCCAGAAAGCATCGACCAGATAATTTGTCGTAATGCACAGTACCTGTGCATCTTGGATCCAGATGACTTTTTATATCGGCCTGCCATCTGGGGTTGATATATTTATCGAAACAGTTGATCGTACCCTTGCTGAAATCGAAAAGCAGGAAGGTGTCGCGAAATGGAACAAGGGAAGAGTGTACCGGTTTGAAATCTGTGTTTATTCTTCCGAACATGAATGCATTGATATCATTTAACCATCGCATTTCCGGGTTTTCCCAGTAAGATCTGCTGTTTTTAAGAATCCAGTGATTTTTAAGCACCTGATGAGCTCCATATAGTTGCCCCTCTTTATTTCTGTTTCCCAGTTGGTAAAAGGCATGGGTGATACTATCCGATTCATTGATATAGTAATATTCATGGTGTTGATTATTTGGTGAAGGATGGAAATGGATAAACCCATCAGAAAAAACGGCTTTTATTGGATCAATCACGTTCTTAAAATAATCTGCAGAAACCGGGGACCCGATCATGACGGTATCTTTAGCGAAAAGCAATGGGAAAACACTATCCCTGGTTGTAATATAAACATCACCTAAACAGTCCCTTAAAAAGCCTCGGGCGTTATTAAAGGTGGTCAGGAATCTCAATCTTTGAATATCCCCGTAAATAAGATCCTTTTTCAGGAGATGTCCGTTTTCACAGCCTATCGCAACAATTCGGTCGCCTAAAGCAACAAAATCCAAAACCGCATAAGGATATTCGGTCATGATCTGGTAGGTATCACCATGCACTAGTACCTCATCAATCAGAACTTCTTTTGGCGCGATGACCTTACGTACCGTCTTATTCAGATAGGCTTCTGTAAACTCCTTATAATCCCTAATGATGATATAATCTGTTTTGTAGGAGACATGGGAGACCTTCAGGATCAGGGGGAAGTCATTGAACCACCAGGTAACAGCGCCCTTCGCATCCGATATGACACCTTTGCCTGAAACAGTATCCACAATCGCTGCCGCAGGTATGGCTGCATTTTGCGCATCGCAAATGATCAGGTTTGCCTTATACTTCCCATCCTGTCCCAGTAAGATACTGCAGTGAAGCAGGAGTGCTAAAATAAATCCCTTGTGCTTCATTTTTACGAAATAAAAGAGAATTCGCCTTCATTTTTGAAAGTTACTCTTCAGATCCCTTACAACCAAGTGAATTGTTTGGAAAGTTGACCAAAGAGGCTTTTTTCGATTGATAATGATAGTTGTTTGTCTTATTTTTAGAAAAATGTTTCACCAACTACCCAAACCAATGCCTACGCCTAAAGAAAAAATCTGCGATGTGGTTAGAAAGATAATGACCCAAGTACCAAACAGGAGGGCTTGCAGCCTGAATTCAGCAAGCCGGAAAGCTGGCGTGAATCTTTATAAATATTCCTGCAATCAAACGATGCCTCGTTTGGATACCATGATTCGGTATTGTGAGTCAATGGATCTAGATCCGGGATGGATGATATGGTTGTGCCAAGCGTGTGTTATGGGAATTTTGGAGGAGGAGCAGTTGTTCGAAATCTTGAACCGTTGGCCAGAGGTCAGTTCAGAATTCGATTCACTCGCGCATGTGGCCCTCGGGAAGGCTCTTCAGTCCGTCAGGTTTTCCAATAGCCATCACTAGGAATGCATACACTGGAGGCAAAAAGAAAGGAGTTAGATTTCTCTAACTCCTGGTCTGTCAATCGTCGGGATGGAGAGATTTGAACTCTCGGCCCCTCGCCCCCCAGACGAGTACTCTAACCTGGCTGAGCTACATCCCGGAAGGGTGTGGGTGTGGGTGTGGGTGTGAGGAATGACAAAAATAGTGTTTT
>Ga0265294_10003896_pt1 | contig 18810 bp, 10 predicted proteins | sample MunlanPumphouse3_FD_192504 | JGI IMG/M metagenome (GOLD analysis project Ga0265294, IMG submission 192504) | Groundwater microbial communities from a municipal landfill in Southern Ontario, Canada - Pumphouse #3 | ecosystem: Environmental > Aquatic > Deep subsurface > Groundwater | place...
TGTCGGATAAAGCAGCCGTGGAACTTGCGACGCATCTTAATGAGACCGAGACAATTTATCCCGGAACAAATTTGGTTTTGCGTTACGAACTGGTATCAGGTTAATTCCCTGAGGTAAGGAGGTCTGAACTACAAATCGTTGCAATAATCCACCGTGTAACGGCGGATTTACTTTATTTGCAACATGTCAGGCTGGAAACCGGAGCTACAAGCGGAACTATGCCCGACACGTAGAGCGGCTACTACACCGAACGACAATCCTTGGGCTCCTCCATGTATATTGCAGATGTCACAACGATAGCTCATACCGCGTGCTGCGACCGCCGCCTAAAGGCAGAAACACCCCTTTTTCAACCAGATCCTGAATATCTCTGGTTGCCGTTGCCTTTGACACTTTTGTCAGAGCCATATACTTCCGGGCATTCATACCACCCTCAAATCCAGATGGCACCTCTTTGAACATTCGTTGAATAACCCGCATCTGACGCCCATCAATTTCATCTTTATAACAATCAAAAAAACGGGTTTTTTTCAAAGTGAAATCAACCTGAACATATGTTTCTCTCTGGGACTCAATGATCATCTTAACAAACCACTCAATCCACGGAGTAATCTCCAAAGAACGTTGAGCCTCTCCAAGAGCTGCATAATAATCGGAACGATGTTGATTTATCGTCCCGGATAAACTCAAAAGAACAGGCCGCCCCAGCCCCTGAGAGAGTGCTTTTTCCGCAATTACCCTCCCTATGCGTCCGTTGCCATCTTCAAAGGGATGAATACTTTCAAAATAGAGATGAGCAACTGCGGAACGGAGTGGAGACGAAGATTTTTTTCTGAGGAACTGTTAAACCATTCGGTAAAAGCGTTCATTTCATCCGCTACCTGCTCCGAGGGAGGGGCTGAATAAAGCACCTTCTCCGCTCCGATAGAACCGGAAATCACCTGCATCTCCTCAGCATGAGAGCGCCAGCACCCCGCTTCTATGTTTCGTGAACCTTTCATAAGCATCCGGTGCCACTCAAAGAGCTTTGCTTCGCTCAAATTTTCATCCCAGCTGTTTCGGGAATCAACCATCAGTTCAGCAATTCCCTGCGAGGCCGGATCACAGATTCGGCGAATATCTGTTTGCAAACCGAGACAGTTTCTGATTGAGGATGCAACATCAGGACGACTGAGGTAAGCACCTTCAATCTCAGAACTTTTTACAGCCTCGGCAATCATGACATCAATAACGGCATCGACCTGCAATATACTCCCCAACCCATTTACAACCCCGCTTATCTGCCCGGACAAATCAGCAAAAGTTAGCAGTTCACCCTCAATGCCGGAGATATCATACTCAAATTCAGGCCACCGTTTATGTTGCCAATTATACTTCATGAGCTGAATATACACCTTATTCGGCTCACTTTCAAGTCACTTCATGAGCTGAATAGTCAAACACCAGCTGATTTTCTGAAAAAATCCTTTTGAACTCCATCCCATTTTTCCGCATGCAGCATTTAAAATAGTTCCAACTTCAATGGAAACTTCATCTGCAAGCATGATGTTTGCACTACTCCATATTCTCGCTTTTAATTAATTAGAGTCCCGAATTATCCTATCTTACCAGCTCATTCAAAAGACGGAGCGTTGCACAGCCTGGTAGTGCGCCAGCTTTGGGAGCTGGATGTCGGGGATTCAAATCCCTCCGCCCCGACCATTTTTATTTCCCTTGCTTTCCGCAAAATTAGTCCTCGCAGGCAATTTCGTCCGACGATGCTGTGCGACGATGTTGGTAGACGATTAGAATCATGCGGGAAATCGTCGACCAGCATCGTCGCCGCTATCGTAAACCGAAGGCGCAACCGAACTACAGTAGGTCCGATTTCCAATCGGATATGTCCGATTGGAAATCGGACCTACGTTGCTCCCGCGCCAGAGACGCGACCTTTTCACTTTAGCACTTCTTCACTCCGCGCCCTGCGCGGATCTAGCCCCTTACTCGAAGGGCAAGACGTGTTGCCGGTGAAACAATCTTAACTTAAGTTTGATCCCAATCTTAATCTCAATCCTCGTCTTTTTCAGTTCCCGAATCAACCGCTGTAGGATTAAGATTAGGATTCGACCAAATCTCGCTGGAGGCATCGCTGGGCATGCGCCAATCGCCACGGGGCGAAAGGTTGACTGAGCCGACTTTCGGTCCGTCGGGCATGCAGGAGCGCTTGAACTGCTGTGAAAAAAAGCGCTCCATAAAGAGCTTCAGCCAGCGCTGGATCACCTCTGGCGCATATACATCTTTAAAAGCAATAGCAGCCAGCACTCTAATCTTTGCAACAGGAAATCCGTAGCGCATAAAGTTGTAGAGAAAGAAATCATGCAGTTCATAGGGACCAATTACATCTTCAGTGCGTTGCTCAGTTTCACCCTCTGCATCAAGAGGCAGGAGTTCAGGCGAAATCGGCGTACGCAAGATATCCATCAGTGCTCCAGCCGCCTCATCCCCTACTCGATGCTGCGCCGCCCATTCGATCAGGTGGAGTGCCAGTGTTTTAGGGATGCCGCTGTTCACAGCGTACATACTCATGTGATCGCCATTGTAGGTACACCAGCCCAGCGCCAGCTCTGAAAGGTCGCCAGTGCCGATCACCATTGCCCCCAGCATGTTAGCGCGATCCATTAAGATCTGGGTACGCTCCCGAGCCTGGGTGTTTTCATACGCAACATCATGCTCCGTGCCGCTGTGCCCAATATCTGCGAGATGCTGCTGACAGGCTGCTCTGATATCAATCTCCTCCAGCTGAGTGCCAAGGCCTGCGGCCAAAGCACGTGTGTTGCCCAGGCTCCGCTCGGTAGTGCCAAAGCCCGGCATGGTGATGGCATGAATCCCGGCTTTGTCGAGCCCCAAGCGCTCAAAGGCCTCCATTGCGACCAGCAGCGCCAGCGCTGAATCAATCCCACCAGAGAGACCGAGCACCACCTTCTGACAGCCAATATGGCTCAGCCGGGTTGCCAGCCCGCTACTTTGGATGGCAGAAATCTCCGCGCATCTTTCACTCCGTTGCGCTTCATCCGCTGGAACAAAGGGGTGGGGATCAATATTTCGCAGGAGCGAGTTACCACCAGCCACGCCCTCGTGCGGGCGATTGGCAGCCCCGCACAAAATCTTGCGCTCAGGGACGAAAGGCCGCTCACTCTGCTGAAACACCGTGCTTTGGCGTCGTTCGAAATCCAGAAATTGATAGTCGATATCGCGCATAAGGATACGCTCCTCCCGCGCAAAGCGTTCGCCCTCTCCCAGCACCTTCCCGTTCTCACAGATCAGCGTATCTCCGGCAAAAACCAGGTCAGTACTCGACTCCCCGACTCCGGCGTTGCTGTAGATATACGCCGCCACACAGCGTGCGCTATGCTGCCTAATCAGTGAGCGCCGATCAACAGCTTTGCCAGCCAGTGCATTGCTCGCACTGAGGTTGCAGATAATTTTCGCCCCTTGCAAGGCCAAGTTTGAGCTGGGAGGGTTCACGCTGCACAGATCTTCGCAAAGCTCAACTCCCACCCCGCATTCGGGCAGATCATCAAAATAAAACAGCAGATCGCTCCCAACAGGGACTTCACTGCCCAGCAAGGCAAGGGTGTCACAGGCAAGATCCATGCCCGAGCAGAACCAGCGCTGCTCATAAAATTCACGCGTGTTGGGAAGATGAGCCTTGGGAACTATCCCCAAAACTCGTCCCGCGCGGCACACCATTGCGCAGTTGAAGAGTAGCCCGTCAATGCGCAACGGCATACCTACCACCAGAAGCGTGTTCAGAGCGGCGCTCTCGCGCAAAAACTCTGCCAGCCCTTGAACCGCTGCATCAAACAGAGCAATATGCGAAAAAAGATCAGCGCAGGTGTAGCCCGTGATCGAAAGCTCAGGAAAAACAAGCACATCAGCTCCCGCCTCAGCCGCTTCCTCCGCGCATCGCAGCATTGAGCAAACATTCGCGGTCACCGCCCCTGGCTGAACAACAGGCGTAGCCGCACCGGCTCTGCAATACCCTAACTCTCGATTCATGGTTTATCCTCTCACTTGGTTGCCTTACCCGTAACTTGATCACTTGGTCGTAGTTTCGTGTCATAACTCGGGGTCGGGGTCGGCATCGGTATCGAAGGGCACACGGAAATGATCTCCGACCTCTGGCTTATCTCTTGCAAGTTGCTCCGCAGTCCAGGCTACAAGCTGTTTTTTTGACCTGGTGACTTGGTGACCAGGTGACTCGGTAGCATTGCTTACTAACCCGGATTCCGATGCAGCTAACCGTCGAGTTACCCCAGCGTTTTTACCTAAAGCAGCGGGCTCTTAACCATACACTTCCAAATAGGAGCGCGCACCTTTAGACCAGTACAAAAACTAGCTAGGTTACAGCAAACAGCTGCTTTAGTTGGTGAACAAGATCTCCTGATAGGTCGGCAGGGGCCAGAACTCATCCGCGACAATACCCTCCAGCTTATCGGCGATTGCGCGCACCGCGTTCATGGCCGGGATCACTGTGTCAGCCATGTAATGACACTGGGCAACCAAGTCAATATCCGGCAGCTCCCGCGCCTGCTCAAGCGCGGCGGTCGCCTGCTGAAGTTCGGCGTTCAGGTTGGTGACCTCCTGCAGTCCGGCATTGCAGGCATCCACACCCGCGTTCTTAATAGCTATAATGGTATCTGCCAACAGCTTCTGGTGTTTGACCACTGCTGGAAAGATCATTGTTTTCGCCATGCTGAAGGTCATGTTCGCCTCAATCATGACATCCATGACGTACTTCTCGCGATAGATCTCAAAGCGGCTCGCTGTCTCTTCCCGGCTGAGAACATCGTATTTCTCAAAGACCGCATAGGTGCTTTCAACATCCATGGCATCAAATGCGCCCGGTGTACTCGGATTGTTTGGTAAGCCGCGTTTTTCGGCCTCCATTGCCCATGCGGCCGAGTAATTATCGCCATTGAAAATAATTCTGCTGTTTTCCCGAACAATCCTCTGCAACAACCTCTGCACAGCGGTATTAAACCCAGCCGGATCATTCGCAGGCGCCTGCTCCAGTTCGGTGGCAACATAATCGAGAGCCTCAGCAACAATGGTGTTAATCACAACCTGCGGTCCGGAGATCGACTGACTGGAACCAACCGCGCGGAATTCGAAGCGGTTGCCGGTGAAAGCAAACGGGCTGGTGCGGTTGCGGTCGGTCGCATCTTTGGGCAACGCCGGCAAGGTGTCAACCCCGACGGTCAGCAGTCCCTTGCGCTTGGACTCCTTAGCGCCGCCAGCGGCAATCTGTTGGAACACATCATCCAACTGCTCACCCAAGAAGACAGAGATAATGGCTGGTGGCGCCTCATTGGCGCCCAGACGGTGATCATTACCCGCATAAGCCACCGAACCGCGCAGCATCACAGCGTGTTTGTTGACTGCCATAACAATCGCCGCGCAGAACACCAGAAACTGCATGTTCTCATGCGGGGTGTCGCCTGGTGACAAAAGGCTGCCGACCGTGGGGCCGCCAATCGACCAATTAACATGTTTGCCGGAACCGTTGACACCGGCAAAGGGCTTCTCATGCACCAGACAGACCAGGCCGTATTTGGGCGCGACACTCTGCAGCATGTGCATCAAGAGTTGCTGATGGTCATTGGCCAGATTGGAACTTTCAAAAACAGGGGCGATCTCATACTGAGCAGGGGCCACCTCGTTATGGCGGGTCTTCACCGGTATTCCCAGTTTGTAGAGCAGGCTGTCAACCTCCATCATGTAGGCCAGTACGCGCTCAGGAATAGTGCCGAAATACTGATCGTCGAGCTGCTGACCCTTGGCTGGCGGGGCGCCGAAAAGGGTGCGGCCAGCGCAGATCAGGTCAGGACGGGCAAAATAGAGGGCACGATCTATCAGGAAATACTCCTGCTCCGGGCCGGCACTGGAGGTGACTATGCCTGGGTCATCTTGTCCAAACACTTTAAGGACGCGTTTCACCTGCTTGTTCAAAGCCTGCATGGAGCGTAGCAAAGGCACCTTTTTATCCAGTGCCTGACCGTTCCATGAGCAGAACGCAGTCGGAATACACAGCGTTGTACCGTTACGCCCGTCCATCAAATATGCGGGGCTGGTCACATCCCAAGCCGTGTAGCCGCGCGCTTCAAATGTGGCGCGCAATCCCCCGTTCGGGAAGCTGGAGGCATCAGGTTCGCCCTGAATCAACTGTGCTCCTGAAAATTCAGTCACCAGACCACCCTTGCCATCCGGGCTGTAAAAGCTGTCATGCCTCTCCGCAGTGCTGCCGGTGAGCGGATAAAAAATATGGGCGTAATGAGTGGCGCCGCGCTCCACGGCCCAACTGCTCATCGCAGTTGCAACCACATCCGCGACACTGAAATCTAAAGGCACACCCTCATCCATAGTCTTACGCATGGCGCTATAAATATCTTTAGGCAGACGGGATTTCATCTCACGCTCACCAAATACGTTCTTACTGAAATATTTATCCGCACGTTCGCATTCCAACCCAGAATTCAAACTGGAATGATGCTGTTCAGCATGCTCTGGCAACTTCCACCTTGTAATACTCATCTCTTGCTCCGTTTTCTTGACACAAAATTTTATTTATTAAATCGATAAATTATAGCATTTTTGTAAACACGCAACAACAAAAACCCAAGTAAGCCTCAACAGATTGCGTTGTCTGCTGAACCTTACCTCACGGTACGACCGCATCCCTTGACTACTAAACCTTTTGGGTATATAGCAAAGGCCAGCGGCCTGATCGATCCCGAGCAGGCCAGCTGGCTCAATAATAATAATCGCTTCCCTATTTAATTATACAAATCACTCGCATTACTTGGCGAGAATCGCTGCAGCCAACTCCTGGCGAGCATCGAATATTGCCTTAGGATCACGCGTGTACTCCCACCACGTCGGAGCGATGCGGTCAACGATTTTCTGCACAGCTGCGGCTCCGGCGCGTTTTTCGAGCAGTGCGAAATATTCATAGTCTTCCATACCGTCTCGAATGTTCTTCAGCCGCATACTGGCGACCGGTCCCTTGATTCCGCACGGAGCGCCGGGATAAAACAGATATCCTCCACCGTTAAAGTGCCGCGGATGCGCAAACGCCGGGTTACACCACGGCTCAATCACCCGGGTAACGGTGCTCCAGTATAGCAGACCTGTGATATTGTACTGCCGGTTGATCCAGGTCGGTACACGGTAAACCAGTAACGGACGGTCAATGTGCCAATACGGAGGATCCTTCTCACGCATCTCTTCATATTTTGGATGATAATTCGGTGTCCGCTGGGCTAACGCAGTGTACGACCAGACAGCATCGCCTTGCTTGAGCTTCTGATTGATTGTCTCGCGGTCAATAAACGACCAGAGCGGGCACCAGATGTCGACCGCCGGATCAATATCGGCCCAGTCAGGCTTGTGGGGGTAGGTCTGCTCAACGACGAGACATTTCAACTCGGGAGCGGCCTCGTGTACGATGGCGGCTAAAACGATCACCTGCTCATAATTCTCCGGGGTGTTGGGTTCGTCGAGAAGATAAACATACGCCCGGTCCGCCCAGCCATTCTCCTTGACATATTTGTAGTAATCGCGGTAATAGCGCAAAGCTTTTTCCCGCTGTTCGGGCGGAACGGTCTTGTAGTTGGGATTTGTAGTGGAGCCTGACAAGCGGCCGTAAGGCGATCTCGAAATCTCAAAGTCGGTTACGTGCAGCTTTTCAATGAACGCGCGCAGCTCCGCGTGCCGCTTCGGATCGATGGTCAACGAGCCGTCCGGATTCACCTGCGGCAACAAGTGGCTCGGCAGAGGCGGGTTGAGACGGTGCTCGGCCATGGCTTGGCAGTAGCGGGCTTCTATTTCACGATATTCATCCGAGTTATATTTAACGCCGAAAAGCGAGGCTACACCCGAAAAGCCACCGAAATGATTACAATGGGTAGGGCCGTCGGGCAGATCGAAGTCCCACACGGTCAGCTTAACCGGGAGTTCGGCTTTGCCCCTGTCGGCAGAGACCCGGAGTTTGCCGTGATAGATACCGGCCGGCACGCCCTTAGGCACATGGATATCAATCCACAGGGGCTGGTTCATCCCCTCGAACAACTCGAACGGCACAGCGTACATGTCGTGCCCGGTAGTGACCAGCGGTTCACCCCAGCGCTCACGCGTCTGAGCACGCGGCTGGATGGGTTTGCCGCTAACCGGATCAATGAACGGAACAAGCGCGTCCGGATACAGCCCAGGCGGCAGCTCTGCCCGCGGCGTGGACATGCGGACCCGCACATACTCCTCACGATACAGCTTGATACTGTCACCGGAAATTTTCGCGCCCCCTTCGCCCACCAGTTCGGAAAGCACCACCGAGTTCACCCTCAAGTTTCCCTTCCCAGCAGTCACGACTACCTGAAACGACTCAACCTCGTTACGTGCGGCGGCGATCTCCGCCGTCGGTGTCCCGAAGGGAGCTTCGTTTTGGAGAATACGTTCCATAGCATGGAGCGCGGTGAGCCCGATAGCGGGTCGTTCAGCAGCCAGAGCCGGGGCTGTCAGTAAAATCGATGCGAGGGCCAGAGTCAAAAAATGTAACCCCCTCTTTGCGTGAAGCTTCTCAAACGGCACGGACACATACCTGTTGGTATCCATCAATGCATGGGTTTGTGTGATGCCGCCGCTTTTGGCGATCACCACTGCCTGTTTGTACGCCGAAGCGCTTGTTGTTTTCATGTTGTCGGTCTCCTCCTCACTTGTTGTTTTGAAGTAAATGCGCCCCCCAGTGATCTGGGGTGACGCATTGTAAAAATCACTCGCATTACTTGGCGATGATCGCAGCCGCCAACTCCCGGCGGGCATCGAATATAGCCTTAGGATCGCGCGTGTACTCCCACCACGTAGGAGCGATGCGGTCAACGATTTTCTGCACAGCTGCGGCTCCGGCGCGTTTCTCGAGCAGGGCGAAATATTCATAGTCTTCCATGCCGTCGCGAATGTTCTTCAGCCGCATACTGGAGATAGGTCCCTTGATTCCGCACGAAACACCGGGATAAAAAAGATGTCCGCCACCGTTGAAGTGTTGTGAACGCGCCATCACCGGGCTATACCACGGGTCGATCACCCGAGTAGCGGTGCTCCAGTAGAGCAGGCCCGTGATACCGTATTGCCGGTTGATCCAGGTCGGCACACGGTAAACCAGCAACGGCCGGTCAATGTGCCAATAAGGAGGATCGTTCTTGCGCATCTCTTCGTATTTGGGGTGATAACGTGGCGACCGCTGGACCAGCGCGGTGTACGACCAGACAGCATCGCCTTGCTTGAGTTTCTGGTTGATCGTATCGCGGTCAATAAACGACCAGAGCGGGCACCAGATGTCGACCGCCGGATCAATGTCGGCCCAGTCAGGCTTATGGGGGTAGGTCTGCTCAGTAACGAGACATTTCAACTCAGGAGCGGCCTCGTGTACGATGGCGGCTAAAGCGACCACATGCTCGTACTGTTCCGGAGAGTTGGGCTCGTCTAAAAGGTAAACATACGCCCGATCCAACCAGCCGTTTGACTTGACATATTGGTAATAATCACGATAATAACGCAGGGCTTTTTCACGCTGTTCAGGCAGGCGGTAGGGCGATCTCGAAATCTCAAAGTCGGTTACGTGCAGCTTTTCGATGAACGTGCGCAGCGCCGCATGCCGATTTGTGTCGATATTCAGCGAGCCATCGGGATTCACCAGCGGCAACAGGTGATTCGGCAGAGGCGGATTAAGGCGATGTTCGGCCATGGCTTGGCAGTAGCGGGCTTCTATTTCACAGAATTCATCCGAATCGCGTTTAACACCGAAAAACGAGGTTATGCCCCTAAAGCCACCGAAATGATTACAATGGGTCGGGCCGTCGGGCAGGTCGAAGTCCCACACAGTCAGCTTGACAGGGAGCTCGGCCTTGCCTCTGTCGGCAGACACCTTAAGTGTGCCGTGATAGATGCCGACCGGTATGCCCTTAGGCACATGGATGTCGACCCACAGGGGCTGATTCATCCCCCCGAACACCTCGAACGGCACAGCGTACATGTCGTGCCCGGTAGTGACCGTTGGTTCGCCCCAGCGCTCTTGCCTCTGGGCGCGCGGCAGAATAGGTTTGCCGCTAACCGGATCAATGAACGGTATGAGTGCATCTGGATACAGCCCTGGCGGCAGCTCTGCCCGCGGCGTGGACTTGCGGACCCGCACATACTCCTCCCGATACAGCCTGATGCTATCGCCGGAAATTTTCGCACCCCCTTCGCCCACCAGTTCAGAAAGCACTACTGAGCCCACCTTCAAGCTCCCCTTTCCGGCAGCCACGACCACCTGAAACGACTCGACCTCGTTACGTGCGGCGGCGATCTCCGCCGTCGGTGTCCCTAAGGAAGCTTCGTGTTGAAGAATACGTTCCATCGCGTGGAGTGCTGTAAGCCCGATAACGGGTCGCTCAGCAGCCAGAGCCGGGGCTGTCAATAAAATCGATAAGAGGGCCAGAGTCAAAAAATGTAAACCTCCCTTTACGTAACGCTTCTCAAATGGCACGGACATATACCTGCTGGCATCCGCCAATACATTGGTCTGTGTGATACAGCCGCTTTTAGCGATCACCACGCTCTGTTTGTGCGCCGGAGCGCTTGTTGTTTTCATGTTGCTTGTCTCCTCCTCACTTGTTGTTTTCATGTTGCTTGTCTCCACCTGTTATAATTAAGTCATTGTAACGAAAAGAATGTTCCTTGTCTACCCCCCACACACTGAAATTTTAAATATCTATATTGTGCTGCAGCGGTTGACATAGTTTCAATTACCCTCTACAATTCAACTGTTATCTAAAAATACGAATTGAAACGTTTTTAAAGTGACAAAAGATACCAACCACTGTAATGATACTCTATATGCCTGACTTAAAACCAACACGCGTCAAAATCATCGCCAACGGCAGAAATGCGAACGCCTGGGCTCGCCAAACGCCGCAAAACTCAGCCCGATGGGGCAATTGCCAGTTTCTACTGAACCTCAATGAACGGGAGTATGACTGGTTAGTGGTAATTGACGACATCTCCAAAAAACTTAAAAGTAAGCCGGAAATCCTTCCCTGCCCCCAGAAAAATACAATTCTGGTCACCTCTGAACCCGCCACCATCACCCGCTACGGCAAGGGATTCGCTTCCCAGTTCGGAGTGCTCCTCACCAGCCAAGAGGAAAAATTTCTGCCGCACCCCAACCGCATTCACTCGCAAACCGGCAACCTTTGGTTTCACGGCAAAAGCTACGACGAACTTCAAGCCGAGCCCCCAGTCCACAAAACCGCCGTCTTCTCAACAGTCTGCTCCTCAAAAAAGCAGGCTCACACCATGCATTCCCTGCGCTATGATTTCACCCAACGCCTCAAAGCCGAACTGCCTGAACTGGACATTTACGGACATGGTGTGCGCTATATCGAGAAAAAACATGAGGCCTTGAATGCCTATCAATTCCACCTGGCCATCGAAAACCATGTGGCCCCCCATCACTGGACTGAAAAGCTCGCCGACCCCTTTCTCGCTTACTGCGTGCCAATCTACTCCGGCTGCCCGAATGCCGCAGATTACTTCTCGCCAGAGAGCTTTGTGCGGATTGACATTACAGACCCAGAGCGATCAATTGCCACAATCAAGAACATCCTCGCCACTGCGGGCGAATACGAGCACCGCCTTGACGCAGTTAAAGCGTCGCGGCAGAAGGTGCTGCGCGATTACAACCTGCCCGCACTGCTAGATCAGATTATCAGCACCTCCCAGCCCGACCCTGGCGCACAGCGTGGAGGCGTCATCTACAACCGCCGACAGATGCGCTCACACTCCTGGGCCGATCTGGCAACATTCCTCTGCTGGCGGCTGCGCAATTTCGCACACCAATAAACGAGCCTTCCAGTTGAGATCGTAATGCCATAAACAAAATCCTCTTAATAATAACTTATGTCATATCAAATAATACTAGATATTAAAACAATATTAAGAGTTATTTCTTCTTTTTCTAGCAGTTCTTCGGACTTCAGAGAAGTCCGAAAAACTGCTAGGTCACGGCCCTCAGCTACAGTGCTACGCACTATTTTTTAAAAGCCACCGCTTGTTTTCATCGCATCTGAGGGAAGAGAATCACGTCACGGATCGCCTCAGTGTTGGTCAGCATCATCACCAAGCGGTCGATACCCAGCCCCAGCCCGCCGGTCGGCGGCATACCATGTTCCAGCGCCAGGATAAAGTCCTCATCGACTTTTTCGGTGTCAGCCCCAGCCTGATCAGCCAGTGCCGCCCGCTGCGCCACGGGATCATTCTGCTCAGTGTAGCCAGGGCACAGCTCTTTACCGGCCACCACAAACTCAAAGACATCCACCAGCTCAGGATCATCCACACAGACCTTGGCCAGCGGCACAAACTGCCGCGGAATGCGGGTTACGAAGGTTGGCTGCCGCAGGCTCTTTTCAATCAGCTTGTCGTAGATCTCATGGGTGATCAGCAAATGATCCATCGCCGGCTCAATCGCAACCCCTTTTAACAGAGCCTGAGCACGGGCCTCCTCCACGGAAAGGTCAAACCACTCGGCTCCCATCAGATCGGTGACCAGAGTATGATAGGGCACCTCTCGGTAGGGCGGTGTGAAATCCAGAGTTTCTTTGGCTTCACCATACTCAACAGTGATCTGCCCCAGCACCTTTTCACAGACATGCGGCAGCAACCCCTCAATGATGGCTTTCATGGAATTGCGGTCACCATAGGCCTCATAAAGCTCGAGTACGGTAAACTCCGGATTGTGCGTCCGGTCAATCCCCTCATTGCGGAAGTTCTTGCCAATCTCATAGACCTTGTCAAAACCTCCCACAATCAAACGCTTGAGATATAGCTCAGGGGCGATGCGCAGTACCAGATTCTTTCCCAGCGCGTTATGGTAGGTCGCAAAAGGTTTGGCCGCCGCGCCGCCCGCCTGGCCCTGCATGATCGGGGTCTCAACCTCCATAAAACCACGTTGGTTTAAAAAGGCGCGTATCTCGGCAATGATCGCACTGCGTTTATAGAATCGGTCACGCGACTCCTTGTTCATCATCAGGTCCAGGTAGCGCTTACGATAGCGTTCCTCGATATCCTGCAGCCCGTGAAATTTCTCGGGCGGCTGTTGCACCGCTTTACTAAGCAGCGTCCAATTGTGTACCTGAATCGTTGGTTCTGCGGTTTTGGTTAAAAAAGTGCGCCCCTTAACCCCAACAAAATCACCCAGATCAAGTGCCTTAACCCCAGCGAACTGCTCCTCACTCAAGAGATCTTTCTTGATGAAAATCTGAAAGGTGTCGGTTCCGTCATCCAAGGTCGCGAACGAGGCCTTGCCCATACGGCGGATGGTCATGAGACGCCCGGCAGCACTGATCTCCTGATCAACCTCGAAATTTCGCTTCACATCCGCCAGACGGGTGCGCTCAAAGGCTTCGCCATAGGGTTTAAAGCCCAGCTCAGCCAGCTGATTTAGATTGGCGATACGCTGTTCACGGTACTCATTGGTAGAAATGGTGTTTTCTTCTGACATCTGCTGTATCCTTTTGATTTAAATGCCATTAATCATAGCACAAACCAAAAGATAAGACACCGTGAAACATGCAACACGTGAAACATGCAACACGTGAAAACATCCTGAATTGTGACTTATACCACAACTTTCAGGGGATTGCACCGAAACTCACAATACGCTATAATTTTGGTGATGATAAATAAAAAAGAGTTATGGATCGTCGCTGCCATCAGCTTGACTTTTAGTGCTTACGCAGCACCTCAAAAATCCATTACCAGAACTTTCAATTTCAAACTTCCGCAGATCATTGAACAGGCTGATAACACCTGCCGGGTTGAGCTAGAGGATACTATTCCCAACAATATCCCCGGCGAGCCAATTCTCCCGCAGTTCGGCGCTTCGCTTAATCTCCCGGATGGCTACGAGGTCGAAGCCGTAACGCTGCTGCGCGATAAAATCCAGACCATCTTGCTCACCTCCCAGGTTGAATGGGGGCAACTGCCCTTTAAACCAGGCGACCCGCCGCTTCTCTGCGATCCTGATCCGCTGGTTTATCTCGCGCGCGAACTCTACCCCGCCAACAACGCGCTCCAGTGGCGCTGCGACCCGACCGACGGCTCAACGCTTTTCTCCCTGAGCTTTGCCCCGCTTCAGTACAACCCGCTTGAAAAGACATTGCTCTGCAGCGCATCTGTGACAGCGCATATCACGTTAACCGAAAAGGCGCGTGCCGCTATTGATCCGATCCAGGGTCTTGACCTCTCGGCCTCACCGCTCAACCCAGAGGAACGCTGTGATTATCTGATCATCTCCACCTCAAATCTAATTGCGCAGGCCACGCCCCCCTTTGACTTTACCAGCCTGCTCACCACCCGCGAACAATCAGGTTTTATTACCAAGCTGCTCCCAGTCGAGTGGATTGATGACCACTACTCAGGCGTGGATCAACCAGCGCGTATCCGCCGCTTTCTACAGGATGCACATGCGACCTGGGGCCTCCAATATCTGCTGATCGCCGGCACGCATCAAATGATCCCAACCCGCAAGCTCTATATTTCTGTGGAGTCTTTCTTAACCACCTACACCGACGATATCCCCGCTGATCACATCTACTACGGTTGCATGGGCGGCAGCTATGATGGCAACAACAATGGACGCTACGGCGAGTATAATGATGGCGATGGCGGCGGTGATGTTGACCTGACTGCCGAGATTCTGGTAGGGCGCTTCCCCGTCGCAAATGAAATTGAACTCGCGCACATGGTGCGCAAGACACTGCAACACGAAACCGCGGCCAAAGAGGATTTTTTCCACCAAGGCTTCATCTCAGAGAAAGTCAACTTCGGCACTATTGTTTACGGCGAGCCATACATGGAAGAGATCCGCAACGGCAGCACCTCCTTTAACAAAGTCAACCTTGGCTATACCAACTCACCTTATAATAACGATTTTATCACCACCAACAACCTGCATGACAGCGATGCCTATCTTTTTGGCAAAGCCGACTCGTTGAATTATCTGGCCAACAACCGCTACTCGATTAACCATGTGGGGCATGGGGCGCGCTATCAATGTCTGAAACTCAATGTGTACAATCCGAGTGACTACGCCGCGCTGGCCGCTCTGCAAAATCCGTTCCCCTACTTTATCTACTCTCAGGCCTGCGAAAGCGGTGCCTTCGACACCCCAAATTGTTTTGCGGAACAGATCGTCACGGTCAGCAATGCCGCTGCGGCGGTTGTCATGAACTCCCGCAACGGCTGGGCCACAGCCAACAGCCTCAGCGGTTACTCACAATTTTTCCACCGCTATTTCTGGGACGGCGCATTCCGTGGCACCGCCACCACCTATGGCCAGATGAATGAATATGCGCGGCGCAAAAACCTGAGCAGCGTTCCCAAACACACCGGCACATTGTGGCGCTGGGTCTACTACGAGCTGAACCTGCTGGGCGACCCTGCCATGCCGGTTTTACCAGCCCTGCTCAATGTCCCGCCAGTCCTCAGCCACACCCCCCTACTCAATACCTTTAACACAGATTCAAACTACGAAGTGCGCTGCCATCTTAACCCAGTGGGGATCTTTGATCCTGAGAGCGTGTTCCTGACCTGGAGCAGCAGCGCGCTGGCTGGCGTGGTCCACTCCCAGAGGATGGATCGCGTGGCCGGCAACCTCTATCAGGGCGTAGTGCCGCCACAGCCAATTGACACCCTGATCGAATACACCATCTCCGCCAACAACCGCGCTGGTTATGAGAGTGCCTCCCCTGAAATCGACAGCCACCCGTTCCATGTCACCGAAGAGCTGAATTTCCAGGTTATTGGCTCGCCGTTTGATATCGGAATCTGCGAACCGGATTACGGCTCACACTCAAGCGCCTCTGGACTGGTGATCGAGGCTGTGTGCGCAGACCTCTCCTACGCCAACGATGAGCTGCGCTATGTCAACCAAGGTTTCGTAGGCACTGGCAGTGTACCACCGGGCTCAACGAACCGGGCAGTCTCATTTCAGATTGACATGAACTCCATGCTGATCTGGCGCTGGCAGAAACAGCACCGCGTGCTGGTCAACAGCTCACTGGGAATGCCATCCGAGAGCGTCTACTGGGTTAACTCAGGCACCACCCTGACCGTCCCACCAGCAGAGCGCTTTCTTCAGGATGCGGAGAGCAATCAGTGGGCCTTTGCCGGCTGGGAGCTGGATGGTGTGCACTCACCCGCGCTGCCAGCCAAGAGCGTGCTCCAGCACCCGTACTTGAGTGTCTCGATTCACCATGAGCTGACTGCGATCTATATTCCGTCAGACCAGGATTTGGATGGCAATCAGATCGCCGACTGGTGGGAGTTACAGTACTTCGGTACTATTGGGCAGGATATTTTCGCTGACCATGACAATGATGGTTACGACCTCTATCAGGAGTTTGCGGATCTCTCCGACCCGCTTGATTCGCAAAGCTTCCCCGCCCCCCCGCGGATTATCCACACCCCCCTACCGGAGATCCAGAACAGGCCAGGACCCTTTGATATCAATGCGGTTATTACCGACACACATGCAGTCACAAATGCCGCGGTTTTCTGGAAGATCCGAAGTGGTGAACTGATACGCACCCCCCTCAGCCTAACTTCCAATCATGTTTATTGGGCCCGGATCGCCGCCACCAGCACTGCCGGCGATAACATCCAATACTGGCTTGAAGCCCAAGATCCCTCCGGCAACCTGAGCCAGAGCGCAACTCACAACCTTTTTCTCGCCTATCCAGTGGCGGATTGCTCCGACCTTCCCGATCTGTTTGTTCTTACCAGGCCGGAGGTTGTCGCGATCACCAACCGCTCCTGGCTTTTTAACCGCGGCAATGCCCTCCTGAACTGGAACCTCAGCTTCGGCAAAGAGGAGAAATTCCTCTCCCCGTCACTTGGCCAACTCTATAACTGGAATACTCGGCCAATTGAGCAGCCCTGGGATATATCCACCAATCGCACCTTCTCCCCCCCCTACGCGCTGCATGCCGCGTTAAAATCAACCAAGGGCGCGGCACATCACGCCTCCATCGCCATGCCGGCAGTCACTATCGGCGCCAATGCGCAACTCTCCTTTGCCTACTGGATCGCTTCGGAAACATACCTCAAAGTTGATCCATCTCGGGCCTTTGACGGCGGAGTTGTGGAATATTCAATTGATGGCGGCAGCAGCTTCCACCTCCTGGCCGGTCCCTACACCCATACCATCTATGGCTATCCGCAGTCGCCCTGGCCTGACTTGACACCCTGTTTTGCCGGAACCGGCACAGTTTGGAAAACTGCGGTCTTTGATCTGATGACCGCCTGCCCGGAAAAGAACGGACTCGAAGGCCAGAGTGTGATCTTCCGCTTTGTGTATGGCGGTGACGACAACACCGACCTTGAGGGATGGTATATTGACGACATCCTCATCTCACCCGCAGCGCCTCCCTCAGGTTTCACATACACCCTGCCACAGACAAACCCTTTCATTACCGCGCCCGGCTACCTAAGCGAGCTGCTCTGGCGCAACCTACCGCAGGTCTGCTGGTCGCGCGACGAAAACACAACGCTGATCCTCAACAGCAACGACCCGGTCAACCCCAGGCACTCGTTTTACTGGCAGCTGAAAATCCGCCAGCCGCCGGAGCTGCTGCACTACTCGGTCGCGCAGATCACCAATGGCAATGGCGCTGTCGCCCTTAACACCCTGACCCACGAACATGACCAGGAACCTGTGACCGTGAAGCTGGAGTGGTCGCAGGACCGCGGACACCACTGGCACAGTGCATCGCTCACCAATATCACCCTCCAACCCGCCCAGACCAACATGCCCAACTATGCGGTTGATGGCGTGATTGAAAATATCCCGGCCACCACCAACTCCATTCCTGTGACCAATCTAATCAGCGCCATCTGGAACAGCGCCGCCACTGAGGTTGATATTGGCTGGAGTTCCAACATCTACATGCGGATCACCGCCGCCTCGCCCTGGTTTGAAACAGTTCAAACAAAAATATTCGCGGTCGATAATATCGCCCCGCAATTCGCCGCCGGAGGCTTAACAGCTGGGCCGCGGGGCCGTGGCGGCGATTACCTGCTCACAACCAACCAGATCTCTCTGTCTTGGCCACCGGCAGTTGACACTCCGGTGAATAATCCTGTGAGCTACACCATCCGCAGCGGCGGCGAGCTGCTGGGGATCTGCAGCAACGCGCTCAGCACTCTGCTCTCCATGACAAACCAGCTTGATCAACACAGCACTATCATCATTACCCCCGCCGATCCAATTGGAAACAGCGGCGAAAGCCTAGAGCTGACCGCACTGATTCTTGATCCCCAAAGCGATTATGATCAGGATGGAACACCTACCGACCATGAAGAACTGGCTGGAACTGATGCCAGCGACCCGCAGAGCGTATTTGTCATTAAGCTCTTTGCGTCAGAGGTTACTGGCCATCGCCTGAGATGGACAACTGTTGTTGGACAAAGCTACACTGTTGAATCAACCCCGCAACTGATTGATGCGCGCTGGACGCCTGTTGACAACTGCATTGACCTCCCAGGCACCGGCGGCGTAGTCTCCATCACGCTGCCGCAGGGTACTGGAGCGGGCTTCTTCCGCGTCAGAGTCCAGACCACTGGACATAGGCGCGAAAACCTTAACGTTTTCGGCCTTTTTTTTCACAATATTGTTCAAAATGTAGTTGCGTTTTACGCGCGCGCGTGATATAATACGCGCCATGAATGAAAGTCAAC
>Ga0265294_10003897_pt1 | contig 18808 bp, 10 predicted proteins | sample MunlanPumphouse3_FD_192504 | JGI IMG/M metagenome (GOLD analysis project Ga0265294, IMG submission 192504) | Groundwater microbial communities from a municipal landfill in Southern Ontario, Canada - Pumphouse #3 | ecosystem: Environmental > Aquatic > Deep subsurface > Groundwater | place...
GTCCGGAAAGAATTACTCGAAGCAATTAACAGAGAAATAGAAACTTTTAAAGATCAACTTGACGATGTAACTTCTTTTGAACAAAAAACAGAAATATATGACCAAATGATACTTTTGTTAGAAAAGAAACAAAACCTACTTTTAGAAATTAGTAAAACTTTTGATTCAAATTTAAAACAAGCAGAAAATCATTTGCGGTCTTATATTGGTAAGGGATTATCCGAATCTGATTTTAATAAAATTATATCTGGTTCCACTGACACTCTTGAAATTGATATAAAGAATGAAAAAATTGCAAAAGCAATTGAAGATTTTAGAAAACTTAAAGATGAATCTAATGGTGTGAAAAAAGAAATTGGTGGTATTAATGATGAATTAAAAAATATTAAAACTCAAAAATTTGAATTAGTCATTACCACTAATAATGCCAAATACGAATCTTACAATGCACTAATAGAAAACTCAAACAATCTTCTTTCTAAACATCATGAACTCTCAAAAGAATATACTAATGAATTAAATAAACAAGTTTCTATTACAAAACAAAAACAACAAGATGTTATTAAAGAAATAAATTATCATGATGAAATAATTAAAAAATTAAAAGCAAAAAAACAACTAACCGGAGAAGATAAATATATGATTTCTTTACATACCAATCGTCTTAAAGATTTAATTGGTGTGTATTGGGAACTTGAACGTGCAATAGATTCTAATAAAAAAGCATTAGAAGAAATAGATTTCAAAAAATTTGAAAATTCACTTTCCCAACTTGAACGTGCATTAGAACCTTTAAACAATAAAATATCAAATCTTAAATCTAATCTTGATTTATTATCAGATACTAATTTTGATGGTAAGATAAATATAATCACCCAACAAATGAGTGCTAATAAAGATTTGGTATCACAATTAGAAGAACAGCTTAGACAATTATTATTAACTACACCTAAAAATGCAAAAGAAGCACAAGCATTAGCGCAATCTATTAAAAATACAAAATCTGCATTATTCGCAGCAAGAAAAGAAACAATTTTATACGGTAAAGAATTAGGTAAACTTGCATTAGAAAAAATTAAATATGGTTTTGATAAAGTTACTAATTCATTAGAACAACAAATGAATATCACAGAACATTTAATTGATATGATGATTGATGGTATTCCTACAGGAATTGATTTAAATTTTAAATATGCAACTGAAGTGGTTGATAATACTGGAATCGAAGACACTGAGAATCTTGCACAAGCAGGTATTAATATTCAAGAAGAATTTCAGATGGATTCTTTAGAATCTCAACGTGATTATCAGCAACAAATGATTGATGAACAGCAAAAATATTTATCAGAACAAACACAACAATTCCAAAAATTCTTTGATGATTTCTTAAAAATGATTGCAGAAATAAATGGTGTACATATTTTTGATACTACTCTTAGTGATTTTGCTAGACTAAATGGTGCTTCTAAAGAAACAATTAAAACTCTTACTAATTTAGAACGTAAAATTCAAGATTTAATGTATCAGAGATGGAAAAACTCTAAAGAGAATACTGGTAAAATAGTAGATGATAATAACGATGGTATTGATGATATTAAACATACATTAATTCAAGGTTATGAAGACAATCTTACTAATACGAAAAATTATTTTAATGAACTAATAAGTTTGTACGGTACTAACTGGAATAATATTATAAATATAGCTCAAACAAAAGCATCTGAATTATCAAAAGTAACTCCTGCAATTTCAAGTAGTATAAGTAGTACAAGTAGTACAAGTAGTAATAATTCTAATAACACTCGGAGTGAATTTATATTAACTCTTCCAAATGGAGCAACATGGGTTCCTGAAGCTGGTGGATATGTATTAGATAATAAGGTTATTTCTACAATTCCTCAATACAAAAAATATGCTAAAGGAACTAAAGGTCACCCTGGTGGAAGTGCAATTATATCTGAAGAAGGAAATGAATTATTAATATTCCCAAATGGACAAATAAGTATATCTGGTAATAAAGGTGCAGAATTTATTTCAGATTTACCAAAAGGCACTCAAGTAATTCCTCATAAAGAAACAGAAGATATTCTTAATAATCGTAGTTATGCTAAAGGTACGCCTTTATATAATCAATGGCTTAATAAAGCAAGACAAGATGGAAGTGCATATTTTTGGATTCAAGAAGTTACTAATCCAGAAGAAGGATATACTTCTTGGCATAATGGAGAACAAATAACTAATATAGTAGGAGATAAAGAATATTATTGGGCTGATACCGAAGAATATATAGGTAATACTCGTCCTACATTACAGCAATCTCAAAAACATTGGATACAACAAGATGCTTTTGCTTTTAAATATAATAATGTCTGGTATTGGACAGATGATTTAAGTTTTGTAGCGGGAATCAAGAACCTAATGGATGATGATTTAATTAATTCTCATATGCATAATATGGCATATGACAAAGCAAAATCTCAAAATTCTCCTTATTACATGTATTATAAAAATGGAAAACCTCAATATCATTTTACATCTGACAAGTCTTATTATGGAGATGGCGAACCTGACAATCAACAAATAATTAATCATTTAAGTCAATCAAATAATTTACCAAATATAAATGAAGTTAATAATAAATATAATGATTTAATTATTTCTAATTATCAAAATGTATCTAGTTTACGAAATAAAGTTGTTGATTTAAATAATATTTCAAAAATGCAAGCAGGTCAAACATATACTGATGTTTCTGGTTTAGAAGTAACATTAACTCAAGATATGATAACTCAAGCATCCAAAGATGCTATTGAAGCTACTAATCAATTAATTAGTGCAGAAAATAAATTAAAACAAACTATTAAAAGTAAATATGATTTTAAATTTAACGCAATGGAAAAAGAAAATAATGGTTATAGTGATACTCTAAAATTAATAGATGATATTGAACATGAACTTAATATGAAAAATGAATCTGATTACGAAGGTCAATTAAATACAACAAAACAATTGAAAGAACAAAATGAGTTACAAGAAACTATTCTTACTAATTTAATTAATAGATTAAAAACTGAGCGAAATGGGTTTAGTGAAAATTCTTATGAATATCAAATTTTAACCGAACAAATTGATATATGGGTTGAATCTTTAGAAGATGTTCAAGAAAAAATCAATGGTATAAATAATAGTATTACTAATTTGTATAAAAATATTATTCAAAAAGGTGTTTCTGTTTTTGACGAACAATTAGATGATATTGATTTTGTTGGTTCATTGATTGATGAAAAAGACATAGATACTAAAATGGCAAATATATCACAAAAAATTAATGTTACTTTAGGTAAAATTAATTATTTGCAAGATAAAATTATTGAAACTAGAAATAATACTTCTTTGTCATATGAACAACAAACTGAAATTATTAAAGATTTTACAGAGCAGTTAGAAGACGCTGTTACTAGTGCTTATGATTTATCTAAATCTTTAAAACAACTTGGTTATGATAAAATTGCTGGAGATATTGAAAAAGTTAAGAAAATTTCAGATGAATATTATGAAAATCAAATAAAATATTTAGATGATGTTTTAGAAAAAAATAATGAAATTATTGATGCCAAATTAAAGGAATTAGATAAAATCGAAGATGCTGAAGATTATCAAGAACAATTAAAAAAATTGCAAAAAGAACGTAATGACATTCAAAAAGAAATTGATAAACTTCAGGGAGATACTAGCTTTTATGCTTCTTCTAAACGAAATGAATTACAAAAAAAATTATCAGAAAAAGAAGATGAAATTACAAAGTTTAACAAAAATCGAACTAGAGATTTAAGAAAGAAAAATTTAGAAGAACAACGAGATAATTTTAGTAAAGATGTCAATGCTCAAAAAGAACAATTAAATATTTTAAAAGATTTAGAAGATGAAAAATGGGAAAAAATTATTGAAGCATTAGAAAATGGCACTTTAACTTTCGATGGTTTAATGGATACTTGGTTTAAAGGTACAATTACTAAATTAACTACTTTTAATAGTGATACTAGTTCGATTATTCAAAGTATAACATCTGCTTTTGAAGCATTAGGGGATTTTAGCATTCCCTTACCACAATTAAGTGATCTTTTTCCTGGCGAATCTTATATAACAAGATTATATGAAGCTGAAACAGACATGTTAATAGATATTCAAAAAGATTTATGGATTAAAGCAAATGAAATCGGTGACAAAGCAGGTATGGAAGCAGCACATCAAGAAGCTGAAAGAATAAGAAAACTTAGGGGTAGAGAACCAGGTGGAGCAGATGGTTCGTTAGATACTAAATATAGAGGTAAATATAGTCCAATACGGGTTTCTTTTGATACAGGAGGTTACACAAAGGATTCAGAAGGTATAGCATATTTAGATGAAAAAGAATTAGTATTAAATCAAGAACAAACAAATGCTATGTTAAAGATTAAAGACTATTTACCTGATATTGCTTCTTTCTTAAAAAATAAGAGATCATTAATAGACAGTTTTAAATTTAACAATACTTTTATTCCTTCATTTGCGGGAGTTGGAGATATGTCTAATACAACTAATAATTATCTAACTATAAATGTTGATAAAATTGAAGGAGGAAAGGTAGGAGCAGATTTATTGTTTACAGAATTAAACAGAGGTTTGAAAAGATTAGGAAGATAATAAAAATGGGTATTAGTAGGGGTATTATTCCCCCTACTTCTTTTTTAAGGGGTGTTTTTAATTTGATTAGAGATTCTTTGTATTTTATTTACAATGGTATTACTTCTGAAGATAAAAATATTGTTAATGTCAATATAGATAGCGGGATAGCAGAAGAATCTTTTTTTGCTTCAAAAACAATAATAAAAACTAAAACTAGAAATAAAAGTTATTTTCAAAGGATAAAATCAGATAGTTTATCTTTTAAAGTAAATTTTGCTTTTAAAAATGGGTTTACTGAAGAAACTTTATCTGATATTAAAAGATGGTTATGGCAGGATTATTATAAACCTTTGATATTTAATGAAAATTTAAATAGAATTTATTATGCTATTGTAACAAGTGATTCAAACATTTTACATAATTATAATAATCAAGGATATATAACTTTAAATTTTGAAACAAATGCAGATCATGCTTGGAGTCCAGTTTATACTTCAGAAATATATAATTTAGATTCTAATACCACTAATGGCACAAATATCACATTTATTAATAATGGTGATTTAACTATATGTCCTGAACTTTCAATAATAAAAACGGTTGAAAATGGAGATGTCACAATAATAAATTCTACAAATGGTGGGTTAGAATTTAAAATTACCAATATTATTAAAAATGAAGATTTATATATAAACAACGAAAGAGAAGAAATTATATCTAATTTACCTAATACATATAGATATGATGATTTTAATAACAATTGGATGGAATGTGTAAGAGGAATTAATAATTTAAAAGTATATGGTAAATGTAGATTACAAATAAAATGGCAATGTAAATTGCTATAAAAGAAGGGAGGTAAATATTTGTTTAAAAATATAGATTTATTAAAACCTTTAATTAAACCAAAATATTTTATAGCTAAACCTAATAAACAAATTATTGGTGTTTTGAAAGATGTTTATGATGATTCTACTTTTATTGATATAGGAAAAATAAATGAACTTTCTTTTAAAATCCCTGTTTATATAGAAAATCAAAATCATGAATTAATACTAAATCCTAATCTTCAATTTATAAAAATTAAATTTCTTATAAAATATGTTTGGGGTAATTATGTAGAATGGTTTATTATTGATAATATTCAAAATAGTTCTAATGAAGATGAAGATGTAAAGGAAGTAATTTGCTATTCACTTCCCTATGAACTAAACAATAAAAAAATAGATTATAATACAAATGAATCTGGATCACAAACTCCAGAACAAGTTTTAAATTCAATTTTAACAAAAACTTTGTGGACAGTTGATTATATAAATCCACAAATCAATAATTCAAAAAGGACTTTTAATATAACAAAAAAAGGTATAGTAGATTTTATAATAAACGATTTTGTCAAAGAATTTAATTGTATACCTATTTTTAATACAGAAAATAGAAAGATATCATTGTTTATAAAAGATGAAATAGGGATGAATCGTGGTTTAAAATTTTCTTATAATAAATATTTACAAAAATTAAATCATAAAAAAGAATTGCAAAATTTTTGTACGCATTTGAATATATGGGGGAATAATGATTTATCAATAGAAAATATAAATCCTACTGGTGAGCGATTTATATTTGATTATTCTGCTTTTTTATATCCTTATGAGGAAGATGAATCTAGTAATGTAATTAATCATAGTGATTATATGAGTGATGGTTTAGCAAGCAAGATATTAGATTATGTTAGTTTATTAGATTCTAAAAAAGGTGTTAAACAAATTACTGAATTAGGCACAAATTCTACTACTTTAAAATTAACTGCTCATGGATTAGTTACGGGAGATTGGATTTATAACAAAACTTATGATGAATCAAGAAAAGTAACTGTTGTAGATAATAATAGTGTTACAGTAGATAGTATAAAAAATCAAGCAAGTAATAATGAAATATATAAATTTAAAAACGGTACTTTTAGAAAATTATATTATCAAAGAGAAGAAAAACAAGATGAATTAGATAATAAGAATATTGAACTATTTATCTTGAATGATGAAAAAAATCAAATATTAGACACTATTGGTATCCAACAGGAAAATCAAGATTATTATAATTATTTAATTAATTATAATAATTCAAATGTAACAAAAACTGCAATATTACATAGTAATTTATATTATGCTGTAATGTGTAAAACTTCATCTATAAATAATATTACTATTGAAATAGATGGAAATGTCAAAAATTTAACTACAGATTGGACGGTAATAGATAAATTATCTTCAAAAACATCTGCTACTATTGAATGTAGTGGTGCTGGTAGTGCGGATATAAATATAATTATTGTTAATATAACTGCCAATGAATATGCTAATTATACTGATGTTCAATTAATCAATAAATATAATATATATAACAAACAAAATGAAATTGCTATTAAACAAGATGAAATTAAATTTATTGAAATTGATATTAATAATATTGAAACACAAAAAACTACTTTAAGAAATGAAATATCTAGAGATGAATTTTTTACACAAGAACAATTAAACGAATTAATCCCTTATATAATTGAAGATAATTGGAGTTGTGAATTATCTAATGAAATAGAATTATATGAAGCAGGATTAAATGAATTTGCTAAAAAAAATGATATAAAAGATATTATTAATATAAATATAATTAATTTTTTAGAATGTGTAGAAGCACAACATGATTGGGATAAATTAAATATAGGTGATATTGTTGAAATTGAACATGAAATTTTTCAATTAAATTATACTGCACATATATCTGGAATAAAACCTAATCATGAAACTGGTGATATAGACATTATTTTATCTAATTTTGATAAAATATTAAATGATAAAGATAAATATCTTCAAGATTTATATAATTCTATAGAAACAACAGATAATTTAGATAAAAATAAAATTAATTGGGATTCTGTTGCGACTAATTTTAATAATCGTAATGATAGAGTAACTGTCATCCCAGCAAATCCTGTGATTTTATCTGATGGAACTGCTATTGATCATACTTTAAATGCAGATGGTAGTTGTGATATATCCTTTGAATGGCAATTTAATCCTGAAAATAAAAATGTAGATGAATTCCTCGAATATAATATTGATGGTTTTATAGTATACGTTCATTCATTGGATCAAGAAAGCCCTTTTATTTTTGGTTCAACAATTACTAAAGACATACCATATAATGTTTCTTTATATAAACGTTCTTATATTTTATATGGTGTCCCTGTTGATAGATATTATACTTTTGGTATTCAAGCATATCGCAAAGTTGACAAAGATATTGATTTAAAAGGAGTTTTATATTCAGATATAGTTCAATGTACTAGAACAGAAGAAAATCCTTATCATCCTGCTGATGCTCCTGTTTTTGAAGGGTATATTGGAGATACAATTGCTTCTGAAGTTGTAGATAAAGCATTGAATAGTGTTCAAATAGATGAATTTGCTCCTACTTTGGATACTCCAACTTTAACTCAAATGAACAATGGGAGTATTAAATTATCTATACCTAAACCAGAGGCAGAAGATTTAAATGGATTCAATATTTGGAGAACTACTTCTCCAGAGTCAAATCCAGATAATGCTGTGATTATTAATAATATAATTACTACATATACTTCATGTCCTGCTAATTATGAATATATTGATGAAACAGTAGAAAATATGGGATATTACTATTATTGGGTTTCTGCTTTTGATTTACAAGGAAATGAAAGTGGTAAGGTTGCGGGAAATCCTAATCCTATTCAATCATTAGATAGTATTAAACCCCTCTCCCCTACTGATTTTAGTGCTATTGGTGGCTGGGGAAGAATTGACTTATCTTGGAACGAAGCAGCAAGAACTAAAGATATTTTAAAATATAAGATTTTAATTAGTGATACTAGTAATTTTGCTAGTTTTACTACTGTTTATTCATTTGATACTAAATACGTTGATTTTGGAAGAATAACTACTGCAACTAGATATTATAGAATATATTCTGTTGATAAAGCAGGAAATGAAAGCATAAATTATTTATCTGGTTCAAGTGCGGCAAAACTTGCTTCTGATGGTACTGCTCCTAATGTTCCAGTTAAGATAGGTACTGGATATACTTTAGATGATAATGGTGGTATTATCCTTTCATTTACTGGTTCTAATTCTGATGATGCACAAAGTTATAAAATTGTTAGACATATATGTACTGGTTCATCTCGTCAAGACGATGATGGTGGAAATTTAATTGAATTAATAAAACATTTAGGTAATATTACTCATAATTATACTGATAGTAAATTATTATTAAGTAAATATTATTATTATAGTATTTATTGTATTGATAATTCGGGAATGGTTTCTACAGCATTAGAGATTCCTTCTACTGGTGCTGTATCTGCAATTGATATTACTCCTCCATCTGCTCCTGTGATTAATTTTGATGAAGAAAAGATTGGTGCTATCACTATTGGTTGGAGTAAACCAAGTGGAAACCCAATAAAATATCGAATTTATCAGTATGATGAAAATGGTGCGAATGAAGTAGAATTAGGTATTACTTCTGCTTTAACATTTACAGATTTTACAATGTCAACTGGAACTGCTACAAAACATAAATATAAAATTACTGCTATTGATAGTTGGGATAATGAGAGTAATAAATCTGCATTATATCCTGCTAGTGGATATTTATTGTCTTTAACTCCTTGGACAGCAGATGATTCTCATGCTCCATCTTCAACAGGATATGCTTTTACAGGTAGTAGTCAATCAGATGGCAGTATAGATTTAGTTTGGAGTGGTTTTACTGATACTGAGTCAGGTATTGGTGGATTTAATATTTGGAGATGTTTGACAAATGATTCCGCTACAGCAATCTTAGTAGGTGTAATTTCAACTGATACTAAACATGAATTTATAGATTATAATACTATTCATAATACTAATTATTATTATTGGATTTCTTGTTTTGACAATGCTGGAAATGAAACAAGTGATTTACCTTTAACTTCTGTTCAAAAATATATAACTGCTACAAATACTCAAAAACCTACTACTCCTGCAAGTATTACTGCTGTTGGTAGAACAGGTAGAATAGATATTAGTTGGACTAATAGTACAAGTAATGATGTAGTTAGTTATATAATTGAAAAATCAATTAATAATGGTTCTAGTTATTCAGTTTTAACTACAATAAACACTAATTCATATACTGATTATAATATTAATGAAACAAAAGCAAATATTACAGCTAATTGGAAATATAGGGTTAAATCAGTAGATATTATTGGATTACAATCTGAAAGTTATATAACTACTTCTTCAATAAATCTTGATTCTTATGTTCCTTCAAGTGGGTCTATCCCTTCTGCTCCTAGTATTTCAACTACTACAAGTGAATATGATGGAAGTATTACTTTAACATTAACTGCAAGTTCATCTACAGATGTTGAAAAATATAGGATTTATAGAAGTGAAAATAATAGTAATTATATAAATATAACAGAAATAAGCAGTGGAACATTAACTTATAAAGATACTGGATTAAAAAATGGTCAATCTTACTGGTATAAAGTTTCTGCTGTTTCTTATACAGGAATTGAAAGTTCTTTATCTACCAAATATCCCAATGATTCAAATGGTAAAAAAGCAACTGATAGTACTGCTCCTAGCCCTCCTTCTGATTTAGTGGTTATTGGTGATTTAGGTGCATTTAATTTAATTTGGACAGAAGTTAATGAAAAAAATTGTATTTATGAAATTTATAGATCGAAATCAGGAAATTGGAGTGATATAGAAAAAATTGCTTCCGTGGCAGGTTCAGTAGATGAGTTAGGAATAATAAAACGTGGAACATATACCGATTATACTCCCCCTATATCCAACCAAGTTGTTTGGCATTATAAAATAAAGGTTGCTGATGCTTGGGGTAATTTAAGTGAATTTAGTAATGAAGATTCTGCATCATCTGTAATTAATTTCAACGGGGATATAAATGGTGTTCCTGCTTTTAATATTGGTGACAACATTGCTCCTGTTCAAAATGTTGATGATCCTGCTATTACATTATTAAATTTAATTAATAATTATATTCAAATTACATGGAATCCTTTTTATGATGAACAAAGTGGAATTGCCGGATATAATATTTGGAGATATACAGATGATCAAAATGTTAATGACAGAGTTTTAATAGGTACTACTGGTAGCATTAACAATACTAAATTTATAGATAATAATACTGCACATAATACAGTATATTTTTATTGGGTTACTGCTTATGATGCTTCTGGTAATGAATCTGGATTTCCTGGAGATGAAGGAATTATTGGGAATTGGACTTCAATAAAAGCAGAAAATAAGTTAATTCCACAAACACCCACAAATTTAATTGCTATAGGATATAATGGAGTAATAAATATATCTTGGAATATAATAGATAATAATGATGTTGTTGTATATGAAATTCAAAAAACAGAAGATTGTACTGCAAATATTGTAAAATGGCATTGTTTAGAAAATTATCTTGTAACTAGTTATATAATTGATATGGCAGTAGCAGGAGTAATACCTATTAATAATGTTTATGATTTAAATAAAGATGGTAAGATTGATGATTTTGATATTTTAATTTGTGACAACCATGGTGGTTATATGACAATTCCTAATGAAGATATTGAATATTCTTATTCTAATACTAATTTTTATTCTGAATATAATGTTGTCTCTAAAAAATCAGAAATTTTTAATTGGAGATACAGAGTTAGAGCAGTTAATTCTGTAGGTAATTGTTCTGAATGGTGTACATTAAATGTAATGCCCAATTTGCTTAATTATCATCCTGGCAATGGTTATTTACCAGGCACACCCAATAAACCAATAGTAACTCCCTTATATGACGGTACTATAAAAATACAATGGGAAGAACCATTTTCTTATGATAATTCTATTCAATATTATTTGATTTATAGAAGAGAATATGTTAATGAAGAAAATATTAATTCAGGAAATGCGGGATTTGGAAACGAAGGATTTGGAAATACAGGATATTCAGTAAGTAAAGCTATTTGTATTGCTAAAGTAGCAAAACCATTATTAGAATATATTGATACATATTTAGAAAAAAATAAACAGTATCAATATTCAGTTGCAGCAGTAGAATCAGATGGTAATATGAGTAATAGAAGTTTAGATTCTGATCCTATATATGCTACAGATTTAATTGCTCCAAATGTAAGTAATTTGAATTTAACTGCAACTGGTGATTTTGGTGCTATTAAATTAACTTGGAATGAAGTTGAAGGTGAAAATGGAGAAACATATGAAATATGGAGGTCGGAAACAGAAACAGGAGAATATTCTAAAATTGCTACTGTAGCAGGTTCTACAAATAATACTCAATCACAAAATAGTTATATAGATTATGATCCTCCTTCAAATATTGCTACGACTTATTGGTATAAAATAAAAGCAGTTGATAATTGGGGCAATCATTTAAAAGAAGATGGAGTTGAAAATTTTACAAATGCAATTAGTGGAGTTTCATTAAATAACTATGATGCTGGCATTGTTGTATCTTCTGCAACTTTTATAATTGGTATTGAAGGGCAACATAAAACAGCAGACTATTATGTTCCTGCGGGAAGTACGAGTGCGGAAGTTGTGATTAATCAGGTTATTGAGAGTTTACCTAGTAATGTTATTGAACATGATTTTGCTACTGGCGGGGGAAATAATACAATAACCTTGTCTGCTAATTCTAATTCATTAAATATATATAAAGCTTTTCAAATTTCTATTATAAGTGGAACAGGAGTAGGACAAACTAAAACAATTATAGATTATGACATTTCTACTAGGATTGCTACGGTTGATTCTAATTGGAGCACAAATCCTACTAATAATTCTGAATATGAAATTAAAGTTACATCGGGGAAAATAATATTATTAGAAGGAAGTTATTGGGTTAGTAATGCTATTTATTTAACGTCTTATACTACCTTAGAAGGACAAGGTAATAATACTGTTATAATAGTACATTCTGATTTTACAGATACAGATATTGGAGTTATATCTAATATTAAATATAATTCATTATTTGAAGATTGTTATGATATTGGCATATCAATTAATAATTTAAAAATTGATGGAAATACTAATTTTTATCGTTCAAATTTAAAAGGTATTAAATTAGGATATACGTTAAATAGTATTATTAATAATTGTACTATAGTAAATTTTAAAGGTTCAAGAGGAATTATGTTGAGATATTGGAGTAATAATAATATAGTTTCAAATTGCACTATAATGAATAATGCTACTGGTATTTATTTAGCAAGTTATTCAGCTAATAATATAATTCGCAATAATTATATATGTAAAAATATAAATGGAATTAGATTATATTTTGGTGTAAATAATAATGTTATAGATAATAATATTGTAATACAAAATACTTATTATGGAATATCAACAAGTAATAATTGTAATATTAATAATATCATAAACAATAATATTTGTTTTAATCAGAGAAATGGAATAAATTTAGATAATTGTAATAGTGCAATTATAACAAACAATTATATTGAAGGTAATGGTTCAATTGTACCTGCTTCTTCGAGTTATTATAATATTATAATTAGCAATTATAGTTCAAACAACAATATTCAAAATAATAAAATATATAAAGGGTTATATGTAATAAATTCTGGAACTGCTACTGCTGGAACATCTACTTCTATTACATTGCCATCTACTGCATCTTCCACAAATGATTATTATAATTATAAATATATTTATATTACGGGGGGGCAAGGGGCTGGACAAAGTAGATTAATTACTGATTATGTGGGCAGTTCAAGAGTAGTTACAGTTTCAGCTTGGAGTACTATTCCTAATAATACTTCTATATATGAAATTAGAAGTTATCCGCAATATGGTATTTACATTGTAGATTCTAATTGTGCTGATAATTTTGTTGTGAATAATGATTTGCTTAATTCTGGAGAAGAAAATGGATTGCAAGATGGTTCAATCTCAACAGTAACTACCGCTGGAAATAGGAGTTGATATAATTTGTATGTAAGAGTTGGAGATGGGATTCCTGAATTTGCCATAGGAATATTTGTTGTTGAAAGTGATGAAATAACATTAAGAGAAATAAATGAGCTAAGTATATATGCAAAAAATAATAATCAAATAATTACTTATAAAAATTATGAATATAATTTAATTGTTGAAATACTTAATAAGTATAATTTGAGTTTTATCTATAATAAAATTAATACTAATGAATTAATAGAAAAAACCAAAAATATTAAATTTAATTCTCCTAAAGAAGTAATTAATTTTTTAGAAGATAATATTGAACCAGAATCTCAAATTATTCCTAATCTTAAAAACGATAAAGATTTATTAGGAAAACAATTGATAAGTTCTGAATTATCAGTTTTGGGTTTGCAACAAGAAAATCAAATACTTGGTCAACAACTTGTTAATTTAGAATTAAAACTATTAGAATTGAGTGTTGAATAAAATTAAATTAGAGGGAATTTGGCAATATTAATTCCCTCTTTTAATTAATAAAGAAAAGAGATGATTTTATTGAATGATTTTGAACGTATAAAATTATATTTTTCTAAAAATTGGTGTAATAAAGAACAATTACGTCAGTATGTTGAATTTAATAAAATAACTCAAGAAGAATATAAAATAATTTGTGGGGAAAATTATTAATTAAGGATTGTTATTAGTGTGAATTTTAGGTATAATTAGAAATAAAAAGGGGTGGTTTTAATGAAGTATTTAAAAAAACAAATAGTATTTTTTCTAATTATATCTTTTATTTGTTTCTTTAATTGTAATACTGTTTTTGCTTCAGAAAATAATGATCGTGGGGCTTGTTATGGAATAAGTTCTGTAAAAGATATTAATGGAAATGATTTATTATATGGAAAAATTATAGCATATGTTCAAACTGATAAAATTGCTACTTATTTCATAGAAAATGGTAAGGATTTTCATATCGAGCCAGGATATTATCCATTGATTATTCCTTATAATTTAGAAGATATTAATAAGGAAATTAAATTTTTTGTAGAAATTGATGATATTTCTATTGAGGCCATTCCTGATTTTCAAGTTATACTTGATAATAATCATCAAGATGAAACTTTTGGAACATTAATCAATCTAACAGTTTCCAATTTACCTTCATTAATAACAAGTTTTGATATAGAATATAATAATCAAATATTATCAGATGATATTATTACAGTTAATAAAGGAGATTTAAATAATATTTGTATTAAAGTATATGGTGATTATTCTAATGGAGATAGAAAAGAAATTACTAATAAATGTGAGTATAGTGGTAATGGAGATGTAATTAAATTAGTAGATTTTGGTGAATTTAAATTTTTAAAATGGGAGAATAACGATATAAATGTGTCTTATGGTAATTTAAAAAAGAAATTATCGTTTAATATTATTGATAATCCTCCTACCCTATTTACTTCATCGCTCACGGATAATGCAACAGATATATCAATCAATAATACTTTTACTTTTCATTTCGATAAATCAATTTCACAAGGTAATAATTTTGGTTCTATATCTTTACTTAATTCTGATGGAGTTCCTGTAGGGATTACAAAAACAGTATCAAGTGATACTTTAATAATCAAACCAATAATAGATTTAAAATATGACTCAAGTTATATTTTATCAATTCCTTCAAATTCAATTAAAAATTTAGGTACTATGGGGAATACTGAAAATATACTTTATCATTTTACTACTATCTCCGAAGTTCCTATTGATACAATAGCAAAATCAATTTCAGTTGAAAGTTCAGGAGGAATTGATACAGTAGAAATTATTCCAAATGTACACACTTATACTTTTACATTACCGGAAGGAACAACAATTAGTCCAACAATTTCTGTTGATACAGGTAATAATCAAGCAACAGTAGTAATTCCTCCTATATCAATAATTCCTGGGTCTGTTGAAATAACAATTAGATCAAAAGATGGCACTAAGGTTGAAAAATATATTATTAATATTGAGTTAGGAAATAATGACCAATGTTTTATAGCAACAGCCGCTTATGGTAGTTTATTAGAACCACACGTTCAAGTTTTACGTAAATTTAGAGACAATATATTGATGCAATTTAATGTAGGTAGATGGTTTGTAAAGAATTATTATCATTATTCCCCTCCTATTGCTAATATAATCGCAAATAATGAAGTATTAAAATTTGTGGTTAGGATGATTTTAACACCTATTATTTTTAGCATTGAGTATTGGAAGGGGTTATTAATTAGTTTAATAGGGGTGGGTATTGTAATAGGATGGAGAAGAAAAATTGTATTAAATTAATTTTAAGATATTTTTAAATATTAAATATAAGAAATACAAATATTTATAATCCCCTTCTTATAGGGGATTATTTTTGTGAGGTGATTTTTTGAATCCATATAATAGAATTATTGAATATTCATATCGTAAAGGAACAGAAGAAGACCCTTATATTGAAATAAATGAAAATAAAGTTATAACTAATGGAATTATAACTCTTATTGAAATTCCAGATGATTTTAATCATGTAAAAATAAATAATATGAATGAAATATATTCAAATAATATAATTTCATCTGATCAATTTTATGTTGACTATATTTCAGGAGCAGTTTATTTCCATCCTGATTTAGAAAATGAAAATATTGAAGTTAATTATTATGGTAAAGGTATGATAATTAGAGGATATGGATATTAGAATGTGAGGTGAATATATGGCTAATCAAACTACTTATTATAATATGACAAAACCAAGTCAAGGGGATTTAAATTGGAATATACCTATTAATACTAATTTTGATATTGTAGATCAGGAAATGCATAACCAAAAAAAAAGAGTAGAAAATTTAATTACTGGTATGCCTCAAGATTCAGAAGTAATTGATGCTAGACGTTCTGCACAAAGAAATACTACATATGCAACTTTAGATGCTAGATTAGAAGATATTGAATTAAAAGGATTGAGAAAAGATGTGGCAGATACTAAAAGTGGTGATCTAACTATGGTTAATGGTTCTGGTATTGTATTTGGTAATATTAAATTTGTATTTAATTCAGGGTTGGGGACTATAGATATAGTAACAGTGTAATAATTCATATTAAATTTGAAATATAATATTTTAAACCAAATGTGTATTTGGTATATACTGAATTTTTGCTTTGAAAAACAGAGTATTAGAGAGTAAAACAAAGGAAATAAGAGATAAATTGAGGCGTTTTTTGGATGAAACGTCTTTTTTGTGCTTATTTTTAATTTAAGTAATTTTAAGGAGATGATTTTGTTTGAGCAATATAAATATTTTAACATTACGTGAATATTGGGCAAATGTTAGTAATACAACAGGAACTATTGCCAGTGGTAAAAAAACAAGTGGAATGCAAATATTAGGCAATGATGGTACAAACTTATATGCTCCTAACATAGATTCTGCCGGGAATATTTCTATGAAACCCGTTGGAAGTTCTGCAATAAAAGGAGCAAATTCTGCTGTAACCACAGCAGGTACAAGAGTACAATTACCTAGTTATACTTGCCGTAAAATAGTTATAACTGCAAATAGGACTAATACAGGTTATATATATATTGGTGGTTCTAATGTATCTTCAACAGTATATGGAATTGAATTGGTTGCAAATGGTCAAATAACTCTCGAAATTTCTAATACTAATCTTATTTATATTGATGCGTCTGTGAATGGTGAAGGTATCAGTTATATTGCAATTTAAATCATGATAAAAGTCTTAAATGAGTAAATGGAAGAAAAACGAAGATAATTTTTTAGTGTTTTTAAAGGTGGTGATAATTTGCCAACTATTTTTAGAATTAGTCAAGATACAGTATCAATGACTAAAAATATATTGATACAAATAGAAAATTGGGATGAAGCAACAGAAATTTTGGATACATATGAAATTGATGAATTAATAGAATTTGATGAATCAGCAGATGCAAGAGATTTAATTCAAGTTCTATTTGGAAATACAATTTGGGGTATGGAATCAATTAATCAATTATCATTTGCAGACAATGGATATTTATTGTGTAATGGATATTTTACTCAGTGGGAAGGATGCAATGAAAATCAAGTATTAAATGAAAATTATATAATTAATGAAAATATTCTTTTCAATGAAGCAAATAATTCTATTGGTGATTTATTTAATGCAATGTGTGGTTTAACTATTATAGATATTCCTTTGGATAAAATTGTCCTTGGAAATAATAAAATTGGTGCAAAACAATTTTTAGAAAATCAGATTTTGTAAAAATAAAAATAGGAGGTTTTAATATATGGCAGAAGGAGATTTTTATCTCAGTGAATTATTACAAGGTAGTAAGAAAATTTATGTTAAAAATACAGCTAATGAAACAAATGTAATAACTATGCAAAATGGAGCAGTAGCAATAGGTAATGGCATTTCGTTGGATGTTTCGGGAATGGGCACTGCTATTTGTCAAGTTAGTGGTACGTTTGTAGGTATAATAACTTTCGAAGCTAGTTTAGATAATGTAATTTTTAATTCTATAGATGCTCAAGATATAAATGGTGGATTAATTTCTCCATCAGTTACAAGTGCAGGATTTTATAAAATACCTTGTGGTGGGGTTAAATATATTAGAGCAAGGATAAGTGCATATACGAGTGGATCAATTACAGTGAATGGTTATGCAGAAGCATTAAGTTGTAATAATAATACTGTTCAGCTATCGGGAAGTAAGGTTGAAATAGGCGGGGTGACTTTTGAGGTATCTGGCGGTGATACAATACGGGGTAAATCTGCGGATAAACCTGCGGCAACTGATGCTCATGCTTTAATACCGTATTGTTTTTATTTTGCCGTTGACACTGGCGTGGTAGAGGTAACAGACGGTACGAATTGGGTGGTGATTTAATGGATGCGGTCAGCTTAAAACTGGCAAGAAATTACACGAATGAAAAATTAAATAGTCTCCCTAGCAATAGACCAACTAAAACCGTAAGTTTCGATGGTGGGATTTATAGTGTTGGTAATGACGTGGTTAATGGGCAAGTTAGCGACTGTGTAATTAAGGGTAGAAG